>Ga0222715_10000649_pt1 | contig 34533 bp, 39 predicted proteins | sample C33_9DmetaG_FD_165056 | JGI IMG/M metagenome (GOLD analysis project Ga0222715, IMG submission 165056) | Estuarine water microbial communities from San Francisco Bay, California, United States - C33_9D | ecosystem: Environmental > Aquatic > Marine > Unclassified | place: USA: California...
TATCGCTTTCAGTAAACCCACCACTAATTATATTTGCTAAATCTCTTGCTTTTGTCATATTTTATTTTTCTCCATTTAAATTTTTTACCTCGCTGTACATGGTACGTTGTTACTTCCTACTAATGGTGCTTCTGCAAAAGCCATATAGATATGATTTTGACCTGAGCCATTAGCCATACCAGCAGTTGTTCTCCATTTAAAACCATTAGATAAAATATCCATTGGTAAACCATTACTTCCTACATTAGTTATGTCAGCATATAGTACATAGTTAAAAGCATTATAACCTATTCTTTTGTTATCAAAAATTGACCAGTTATCTGCTATTGCTGTATTTTTTACTAAAACAAAAGCTGGTTTAAATCCTGTATAAACAAATGTGCCATCAGCATTTCCGTTTCCTGTATATGAACCAAACTTGCTAAATCCTTTTTTCTCTGCAAAGCAGTAAGCAATTAAATCAACTCCAGCTGTATGATGGTCGTAATAAGTAGAAAATGTTGTATTAGAAGTTGCCGTAACTAAGTTTGCAGTTGCTTGAGAAATCGTTGTATTTAATTGTAAATATTTACCAAAACCAATTCCTGTATGCCAAACACCCCAGTTTTGTGCAGACCCTGTAATATTTTTAATAATAATCATTTTTGGTGGAGAACCCAATCCATGTCCTACTGTAAAGGGTGAACCTGAACTTGGATTAGTATATTTAACAATACTAAATCCTGATGTAGTATTAGCTGATACAGTAGATGTTACACTTCCGTCTGTGTTTGATGAACCTGCACCATTAGCTTTCCAATTCCAAGATGCAAATGTTGAACCATTATTATTTACTCCTGCATCTGTACTTAAAGTGAAACCATCAGAATCAAACGAAGTTAGTTGTCCAGCATCTGTATATTGAGCATTAGAATTATTAGATGCAATTTTATTATCTTTACCTCTAACAGCATCTGTCCAAGAATGTGAATAGGTACTACTTCTTGACTTAATCCATAATAAATCAGGTTGAAATCCTACTCCTGTTATTGCGTTAGATGAACCTGTACCTGTATAAAGTTTAGTATTAAAGTGTAAAGAACTTTTATCTATTGTTGTGTATGCCATTATAAGTTTAATCCTTTTGTTGATAGAGCTGTGAAACCTGCTGGTACATCATACTCAAATTTACCGATACCTGATGCGTTAGTTCCTTCTGAAGATATTTGTGTTGTTCCAAAAAATCCGTTGCCGAAGTTAGCTGATGCACCTGAACTAACAGAACTACCACCATCTCCCATTACAGCAAAGTACGTTTCATTAGCAGTTATAGAAACTGCTCCTGTGCCTGTTGAACCTGATGTTGGTACTCCTGAGTTTTGCCAAACACCATTTTTAGAAAAATATAATTTTGAATTTGTGGCATCTAAAGCAACACCTATAATATCACCTGTTGTAAAGGTATCTCCAAAACTACTTCCTGCACCATTATTATATACAGAGCCATCTGCATTATAACACCAACCATGTGACCTAATAGGGTCATTATTTCTTAATGCTTCTGCTGGGTCATAATCAACACCTGTATAAAGATAAGTAGCATTAACTTTCATTTCCCAATAAAATTTACCTGATGAAACACCTAAAGTTGATGAAGAACCGAATTTTTGAGCGCCATCAGTTGTTGCAGTTAAATTTCCATTAGTTAAAGTAGAATTATTATTTAAAACATTAAAGGTAGCTATATTATTATCTGGACAATCTTCAGTATTAGTTAGTGTACCACCACCTAATGTAAAGTCGTTAGAGTTAGATGATTGGTCTGTGATTGTGTTTCCATCTTTTAAAATTGTAAAACCATTAGTTCCCATTGTAATACTTGGTGATGTATTAATTTTCCATTCACCAGTTGTACTATCTGTAGAACCAAAACTTGATGCAGTATATTGTGTTCCATCAATAAAATGAATATGTGATAATACTCCATCAAAATAAGAGCTATCTGCGTTTTCATATCTACCAAAACTTGTTTGATGAGTATGGTTAAAACCAGTATCAAAATTTTGACTTGGTTGAGTTGATACTGTTTGTTGTTCACCATTAATATAAATTTTAACTCTATTTGAAGCTGTTAATTGTGTTGTATCTACTGCAACAACCACGTGGTAAAAAGCTGAATAATCACGGAATTTTCTATTATCTACATCACAATTAATCCAACTTGAACCTGTGGGATTAAATCCTACTCTAAAAGTGTTTCCATTTGCATCACTTCTAAATTCCATTGAACCTCTTGGAGTAGCACCTGAACCTTGAGCATAAGTTAAGATATAATTATCTTCACCTGTTCCTCTATTTAATTTTACCCAAAAGCTCAAAGTCCATATTCTTTGATTACCACCTGATGAAAATGTTTTTGTTAAATATGTATTAGCCATTAGTTAAATTGCGCTCCCCCCGTTGCACCGAAGCTAGAAGTCATAGAGAAAGCTCTATCTGCTGTTTGACCTTCGGCATCTGTTAATCTCAATGTAAAATTGTAAGTTGTTGGTGTAGTTGAACTAGCACCAAAATCTGTTGTTGTTAATGCACCTGTTGATGTATTTAAAGTTACCCCTGCACCTGTAAGTACAGAAGTTGTCTCTGAAAATGCAACTGTGCTATCTGAAGTACCTGCAACTGTCGCAAGTGTTCCTGAAAAATTACCAGCAAAAGTTCCTAATGCACCTGTTGATGTAGTCCAAGTAGGTGCTACAGAAGCAGTAATAATATTGTTTGTGCTTCTTCCTGCGTTACCATCTGGGTTTTCAATTCTGACATAATAGTTTCCTGTAGCTATAGTACAGTTTACTGAAAGTGATGTTGCACTTGTAAATGATACTGTGTTTGCTCTTGTTACAGCACCAGTAGAACCATTAATAAAGTCTACTTGTGGTATTGATACAAAGTTTGTTCCTGTAATAGTTATTGTTGTAGCTGTTGCAGGAGCAATCGTTTGAGATACATTGGCTACTGTTGGCTTAGTCTCTCCAACTGTAACTGCACCACCTAAAGATACTGCTGAACCATTTATTGTAATTGCTGAATTAGATAATTTAGCATTTTCTATTGAACCTGCTAGTTTAGCATTAGTAATACTTGGTAATCTGTCTATGTTAATTGTTCCTGCATTAATTACTGAAGCATTTATTGCCGCTACATTAAATGTTCCATAACCAACTATATCTATAATATCTCCTACTGCCGCACCTGAAGCTAGAACTACAGAAGTACCTGAAGTAATTGTAATATCACTTGCTGATAATCTTACACCATTTAGGTAGACATCTGCGAAACCTGCGTCATAAGCAAGTGTGTTTCCTGCTGTGTCCGCACCAGTAAATGTTGTTTGATTTGCGGTTGCTGTATAATTAAATCTTGCTGAAGTTCCGTTTACTGTAGAACCTGCCGCCGCCCAACCTGACGATTTGTAAACTTTTAATTCATTTGCAGTTGTGTCAAAATATAAATCTCCAACTGTTAATGAAGTTGTAGGTGCTGAACTTGCAATTCTATATACGTCAGCAAAGTTTTGTACTGCCGCTAAATTTGTAGCTACAGTTGATACTGCCGCATGTGCTGATGCTAAATTACTTAAACTAGAAATACCTGCAAGTGTAGACATGTTAGATACATTTGTAGATGTGCCTAGTGTTGCCATAGCACTAACATTAGATGAAGTACCTAATAAATCCATGTCTGTCACTACAGCACTTGTTCCAAGTAATCCCATTGCTGTGACATTTGCTGAAGTTGCTAAAATATTTAAGTCTTCAACAATTCCTGATGAAGCTAAAGTATTTAAGTCTGAAATAATATCTGAAGTAGCAAGTGTATTCATGTCTGATATAACATCAGAAGTTGCTAATAAAGCCATGTCAGCTACAACATCAGAAGTACCTAGTAATGCTAAATCTGCTACAACGGCACTCGTTCCTAATAATCCTAATTCTGTAGTTTTACCTGCTAAAGATGTAATATTAGTATTGTTAGCCGCTAATGTACTTAATCCACTTATTCCTGCTAGTGTAGCCATGTTAGTCACGTTAGCTGAAGTTGCTAGTGTGTTCATGTCTGACACAATATCAGAAGTTGCTAAAGTATTAAGGTCACTTATAATATCACTATTAGCTAGTGTGTTCATATCAGATATAACATCTGACGTAGCCAAAGTGTTCATATCTGCTATTGCATCTGAAGTTCCTAATAAAGCAATTTTAGATGTTACACCTGCTACTGTAGTTAAATTAGCTTTATCTGTAGCTGATAGCCAAGTGTTTTCTAAATAATTCTTTGTAGCCGCATGTTGTGCCGCCGTAGGGTCTGCCACATTAGTTAATCTTTTGCTTTGTGCGTCCCATTGAAAATCTGTGTTTGATATTTTAATAACGTCACCTGCATCATCAATCGCTTCTTGCGACATGAAGAATGCTTGGTCACTATCTGTATCTAAATCATTCTCTGTAAGTACAGAGCCAGAAGCATAATCTACTAATTTTGTACCTTGAGATGTTTTTCTTCTAATCTCAATAGCCGCATCTTGTGCAGGTGCAGAAGTGAATGTTAAAGTAGTCCCTGCACCATTTAACGTAAAAGCTGTTGTAGTTGACCCAGATAGGGTAACTATAAGGTCAGCAGTGCTTCTATAGCTAAAAGGAATAGAATATGATGTTGTACTGTTATTACCTGTATAACGTACAAAACTATTTGCCATGTATGATTTTCCTTAATTTTTGGTTTGGGTTTACTAAAAGTGTAAGGTTAGGGATTATTGAGTAAGTATCTCAATATAATTCTTTTTAGCTTTCTTTTTAGCATTCTTTTTAAGAGTTTTTCTGTCTTTTTGCATTTGCTTAATATTAGGAAACTCTTTTAATAATTGTTTTTTAGCTTTTGCTTCTGCTTTATGGACATACTCTAATATAAACTTTTGTCTTTCATCAATGCCACCTACAGTTCCATCAGCTCTTTTATATAATCTGCTTTTAGGGTCTTGAATAACTTTTTCTATTAATTGTTTTAAGGTTAATTTTTGACCTTCATAAGGTAAAGTAACTTGTCCTGTAAGTTCTCTCCATCTGTCATAAGCAGTTTGTTCTTTTTCATTTCTAATAGTTCTTAAATCTACTCCTGATTTTCTATCTATTTTTGAAGGTGGTACATATTTAAAATCTCTATTTTCATAAAACTTTTGTATTGCAGGATTGTTAGTGTTAGTCATAGCAAAAGGTGAAGACCATAGACCTGTTTTTCCACCCAGTCCAAACAACCAACCTTTGTCTCTATCAATTACTTCACCATACATATTACGTTTAGGCATAATTCCATCTTTATTTTTAAATGGATTTAAAGCTAATAATCTATCATTTAGAGTAAATAATTCTTTTTGGTAATCTTCATCAATTCTACTCATGTATCTTAAACCACCAGATAAAGGCATAACTTTATAAAAAGCTCTAGCTAATACAGAAGCACTAACTTTGTCAGGCGACCTTGTAGAAACAAAATCATCACTAAATATAAAGTTTGCAGTTTCAATAATATTTTTCATATAAAATTTAGAATTAAGATTTCTAAATAAAGAAGTTAAAACTCCCATAGATAATTCAGTCATGTCTTTTTGGACTGCTTCAGGTATATCTTCATTATATCTTAAAAACTTATTCATGCTGTCTTGTAAATCTGCCATAATAAAGAAAGGCATCATTACAGGGTCAGCCCTATTTAACTGAATATATCTGCCATCATTTGTTTTATATGAGTATGGTTGCCAACCTGTGTTAGCTTCTCTTTCAATATTTTCTCTATAATTTCTTGAACCACCACCAGTAATTTTTCCTGATGCTACTGCACCAAATGCGGCTGTCCATAATGCAAATCCCATAGTTGCTCTAGCGTTAGCCTCTGCCGCCGCTTCAGGATTAAGATATTTACCATCAGCACCTTTTTTTAAAGCATGTCGTGTGCTTAATACTAATTTGTTTGCATACGGCAAATGTTCAAAATTCCATTTAATTAAATTAGAAGGAGTATTAATAAAGTGTAAACCTAATGCTCTTGTCCATCTGTGTTTACTTGTAAAAGATAAAACACCTCCAGTAACACCACCTTCCATTTTACCTGTTTCAGGATTTAATGAATAAGCTGATTGAGTGTATGTACTTTCTCTAGCATATTGTAAGGGGTCATTAACTTGTAATCTATTTACATCTTTAATATTAGCACTTGTCATATCAACAGTTTCTATTGCACCACCAGAGGCAGTTTTTTGATAATCTGCTTCTAATTCTTTAAATCTAACTTTGTAATCATCTTCTTTAATTACACCTTTCCAAAAACCTTTGCCTGTCTCTTCTCTAATTTGTGTATTAACTTGTGAAGCTACTCTAGCTTTGTAAGTCATTGTTTTAAGAAATTCATCTCCTGCACTTAAAATTCTCATAGGAAATGTTGTAGCGTACCCGATTGGTTTAAATACATATTTATCAAGACCTGCACCTACCGACCCCATTCTGTCAGTCATAAGTCTTGTTGTAGCTTGTAACCATTTTTGAAGTTGTCCTTGTCTAATATTATTATCAAACTTCATTTGCTTACTATCAAGAATACCTCTACCTTCCATAAAACCTCTTTTAGCGGCTAGTAGAGCATCTTTAGTGTAAAGAATTTGATGAATGTAAGTGTCTACGGCTTCTTTAGCTAATTGATTTGCTCTTTTACTATCTTGTGGGCTTAAATATGCGGCTCTTACTAACATAGTTATAGGCTTCCATTGTGTTTGAAATAGACCAGATACAATGTTAATTGCATGTGTGTCAGGGGAAGATAGTAAGTTGTTATTAATAAACTCTGAAGCTAAATCCCAACCATTAACTTTTCTAGCATTTTGTAATGCCATGATAACTTGGTCAGTATCGTGTAGTTTAGCAATAGCTTTATAAAATTCTTTTGGCTTGCCTGTTTTTAAAGTTGCCATAGTAGGGTCTTCAGGATTTATTTTAAGTTCTGCGGCTCTAGCCTCATTCTTACCTACTTGCATAAACCTCATTGCTCTAGCTACGTTTTTAGTTATTTCTTTTTGATTAACTAAAGTTTCTCCTGCAATAGCTTGTCTTATATTTAATTCTTTTAATATTTTAGCTTCTTCAGCAGGAGTTATGTCTAATCTGTGAAGTTGGTTAGACAATTTAACTATGTCATCACTTTGTTTAGCAAGTAAATCACCATGTGCTAATATTTCAGCATACAATAATTTATCATCTTTAGCTCTTGATTTACCTAGTTTAATAACTGCATTAGTATCTAAACCTATAATTTGTGCTTGTTTAATTGCGTATCTTTCAGTTACTACATCATCAATTATTTTTCCTTCTTTTACCATTTGGTCAGCAAGGTTTTTTAAATGTAGTCTTACTTTTTTAGGATATTTATAATAATTTAAAACTTCTTCAGGAGGTTTACCTGAACCTATAGTTTTTCTTAAATTACCAATTTTCTCATCAAGCGTTTTTCCTACAAGCTGACTTTCTGTTGTAATTCTATCTACTGTAGCTTTATCTAAATTTTTGTATAATGCTTTATTAGGTTTAGGTTCTGCTAAATCTTTAAATAATTGTTTACCTGTAATATCACTTCTTCCATAGTCATGTATGTCTTTTAAGTTTTTAACTGCTGTATTGGTAGCACCTCTCATACCTAATTTAAAACCACCATAAGCAAATGCACCTCCAAACACAGTACCAAAACCAAAACCTGCTCCTGTAGCTATAGCACTTCTTTTAAGACTAAACTCATCAGAAACGCCTGTTTTAACTTCTGTAAGTTGAAGCATTGTGTCCTGTGCGGTAGCAACAACTGCTCCAATTTTAGCTTCTGTAAAAGCTCCTTTTCGTATAGCTTTTCCTATAGCTTCTTTTTGTGCAACTTTTGCCGTTTCCTGTAAAACTTCTTTATTAATTTGACCTGCAACTTTACCTTTAAGAGCTTCTGTTAAACCTTTTCTATATGCAACTTTAGCGGCTTGACCACCAATACCAAACGATATTAAATTAACTGGGTCAGCTATCATTGCTCCACCATTGTCATATAACCATGAACTAAAACTTCTATTTGGGTCATTCCAAAATGAAGGGAGTGCGTGATATGTAGAAGATATATAAGCTAACTGTTTGTTTCTTTCTGCACTGTCTGTAAAAGCATTGGCTAAATCTTTAGTCATAGAACCTGTGTTATTGTTTCTCCATGACCTGTCGTTGTAGAAATATTCTAGTAAATCTGCATGAGACATTTTTGAAAATACATTATTACCCCTTGCAGTAATCTCACTTTCTCCATCTCTATGTGTGTAATAACTTCTTAATGTGTTATAAAATTCTTCTGTTTGTATTTCATTAAGAGCTTCTTCTTCAGTATTAACTTTTCTTAATTTTTGGATTGTTGATGATGCTGAAGTCGCATCTGTTGATTTTAAAGTGTTCTTCTTCTTTTTTTTAAAGCCATTTAAAGTTGCCATATTATTTTAGTCCGTAGCTGTTAGCGATTAAATTTTGAATGATGTTTATGTTGTCAGTATCTTCTTCATCACTTCCTTTCATTAATCCTAAATTTTCTGTGATTGTTATTACAATACGCCCAAAATCTTCATCACTCATTGCCGCAAAAATGTCTTGATTAAATTCTGAACCAATAACTTGTTGTATATATTTTTGAAATTTAGGGTCTCTTACTTGTCTTATAAATTCTTCTTGTTTAATAATTCCTTCAATTCTAGGTTTTAGTAAGAAATCTTGTTTTCCTGCTTTTGCTATGTTTTCCGTTATTTCATTGACATACTGTGATAGTGTTACATCAACTAAAGTACCATCACCTGCATCTCTTTGAAATATTACAGTGTTGTTAACTTTTTCTTGTTGTTCTGCCGCACCACGCTCAATTTCTTCTTCAAATTCTTGCATGTCTTGGTCTAGTCTAACATCAGGTATAGTCTGCACATTTTCAGGTGATTTAAATTTATCTTCATCATTACCTGTCCAAGTTTTATTTACATAATCTTGTACTTCTAATATAAAATCTTTTCTCATTTTAGAAGTAACAGCGACACCCTCTTCTTTCCATCTCATTTCTTGTTCTTCAATTTCAAAATTTACATATCTTAAAACATCTGATTGTGCGGCTTGTTTAGTTCCAGTTCCGTCATCACTTACAGTGTAGTTTTCTGCAACTGTTTTTAATATTATATCTTTAGTGTTTACGTAATGATGGTCAGTATCATAGATAGGTGCTAATGCTCCTTTATTGTAAGCATCTTCATACCTGTCCCATCTTGCATTTGCTTTAGCCCATAAATCTTGAGGAATGTCTTGTGCAATAAAATCATTAACCATTTCTTCATGGCTAGTATAATTTCCTGTAGAAATACTCATTAAAAAATCTTGAGAACCTTTGTAATCTTTAATTACTCTACTTTCAGGGTCAGAATTAAAATATTTTCTAAATGCTTCGATTGTACCTGCATCACCTTTACTTGCTATTGTAATTTGTTTTGCTAATTCTTCTAATTGTACAGCATTTTTAGGTGTGCCATCTTCATTAGGTTTAAATGCTTCTACCCACACATTTTGTGTTGCTTTAGCTGTGTTATAGGCATCATCTCTTCTGGTTTTTTGTATAACAGCATCTTTTTTATTAGTTAATGCCGCTTTTAAAACATCTGTATTTTTATTTTTTCTACTGTTTAGAGAACCTAACTCTTGACCATTTTTGCCTTTACCTAAATTTAAAGACATAATCTTTTCTGCTCTTTCTATTTCTTCAATAGTTTCTGCTGTATCAATGATAGAAGCCACATCTTGTCTAATAGCTTCCATTAATTCTTCATTTCTATAAAAGGCAGTTAATCCTTTATTATCACTTGTACGAAGCACTGTTCCAAAAGATTTCCATTCTTTTACATACCTAGTATCTAAATCTTCATTAGGAATTTTTGACAATACTTTTCTTACTTCACTAATTTTCTTTTCAGAAGCTAACTGTCCTCTTTCTTCCGCATCTTTTATATCTGCGTTATTTTTCCAAATATTGTAAAATGAACCAAATCCTGCCATGAATGAACTGTCTTGTCCTTCCATATCAGGTAAAAACTTTTTACTAAAATCGTTAAGATTATCTTTTGTAATGTCATAGTCAGTTTCCATTGCGTTAGTCATTTGTTCTATAACTTCTGCCGCTTTTACTTTACCACTATGAAACTGTGTAGTTGCTTCTACATATTTGCCTGTTAAATCTGGGTGTTTACCTGCAAGTATTTCTGATTGTATATTTTCAAGAGTTTTGCCTGATGCTTCTAATGCTTGTATTTTTTCAATAGCTTTATCTTTTTTTCTGTCAAATTTTAAATTATTTGCATAACCTAAAGTTTGTGCAGAATTAGACAAGGCTTTAGATAAACCATCTGCCGCTTCTCCTGTTCTTACATACCCTGAATTTCCTGCACCATAATATTTGTTAGTAGATTGTCTAGTATATTTAACCATTTTTCTTTGCCGCCTTATCTTTTTGGTCTTGTTGATAACCTTGATTAGCACTTGAAGCTATGCCAATAATTAAACCTGTTCTTGATGGGTCTGTAGGTGGTGTTAAACTGTTGTATGTTTTAGACATGTTAGCATAGGCTTCTGTTTGTTGGGTTTGAAATGTTTGTACATCTTTATCATACTCTCTATTTATCTGATTCCAATCGTCATCATATAAAGCTCCAATAGATTGTACAATTTTTGTACCATCACCAAAACCTAAATTTATCTTTTGAGCAATTTCTCCTTCTCTTTCTTTTTTAGTTTTAATTTCTGATAATATTTTTTCTCTATCTGCACTTACTTTTTCTTGGTCAATTTTGTTAAGGTCGTGTAAATATCCTTTATCGGCATTTCGTCTTGTATTATCTTGGTCTCTTCTAATGGCTTTGTTTTGTGCTTTCTTTTCTCTATAAGCGTTAACTTGCCCTAGTATTGCTAGACCTGCCTGTGCGTATGCGTTACACATTATTTATTCACCTCTTTCATCATTAATATAAATGGCATTTTACCTATGCCGTATTCTCCTATTTTTGTTTTTGGTTCAAACCCTAAAAATTGCAACCATTTTAAACTTTTCCAATTTCTTTCATCTACAAAATTGTAGACATAATCATAATCTTTACTCATGTCCTCTACCCATTTAGGACACTCTTTAATAAATTGTTTAATATGCTTAAATAAATCTTCGCTAGATAATAACCAAACTATTCCATATCCTTCTTCTTTAATTGGACTAGAGCCAAACATTCCAATCACACCTTCTGCTTCTGTGCCTACGATTGTATAAATTTTTGCATTCTTTTGTGTAAAGGGAACAACTAAACTTTCTAAAGGTGTTGCTCCATCTGAAGCCATAATTTCTTGCCTGTCACCTTTTCTCATTTTAGGTGCTAATTCTAACGCATCTTTTAATTCTGCTTTTCTAACGTAGTTTTCTTTCATTAAATCCTACTTGCTCTATTATGATAATAACCTTCAACTTCTGCACCTGCGATATACATAGGCAAGTGAGATGAAGATTTAATATCTAAAGTAAATTGTGTATTTTGTGATTGTACTGGTACTCTTAAAGTTCCTGTTGAAATAGCAGGCTGTCCTATAATACTTGTAGACGTACCAATTACATAGCCATTCATAATAGCTGTTGATGTATCTCTATTTGTAGGTGTGACTTCTACTTGGAAGTAACCACTATTTTCAAAATTAAATGTTATGTTTCTAATCTGGTATCTACCTGAAGTTACTGCAATTAAACCTTTACCAGTGTTTTCTCTTACAAACTGCGTAGACATTCTATATTTACTTTCATAAGGCACACCAATGTATAACGCTGTGTGGTTTCCAACGATTGTATAAGTTGACCCTGACGTGTTTGTTGCGGTGTAATTATTACCATTTGTTCTGTCTACAGCTATTAATCCAGTTTTAGCTCCATAAGGAGATGTAAACGTAGTTAAGTCTGTTGTACTACTGTACGAACCTGTAACTGATGTTTTAAGGTCAATGTAAACTCCATGACCTATTGTTGTATCTTTTAAATTTCTTAAATCTATTTTAACTAATTTTGTAGTAGTGCCTTCAGAAACTAATAAATAAATAAAACTTTCTAATGACATAGCACCTAAAATCTTAACACCTGTAAATGTCCATTTAGACCAAGCATTTTGTACTTTTTCTCCACCATCAAAGAAATACTTATAGATGTACATTGTGTTAGCGTATGTTGTAGACACTGTGCCACTGTAAGGAGCTGTTTGACTATCTCCTGTGTCTGATGTTAAAAATATTAAAGTGTCTTCTGTTGTATTACTTACAATTTGATAGCAATTAGTTGGTATTAAATTTTGTACTGATACACTTATATCTAATCCATCATTTGTTAATGTATCATCATCAGCAAAGTATTCTCTTATTGCTGTGTTGTTTGTTCTAGCTTGTGCAAAGTAAGCAAACTTACCTGCTGATACTGGCGTAACTTTATCATCATGTTCAAATGACGATACTTCATTAAGTATAGCTGTTGTAGGTGATATACTTTCACCTGAACTATCTAATTTATATTGTGCTGTATCAGAAAATAATAATAAACTTTCATTAAATCCTACAGAGTTTTTAAGTGTATTAACTTGTGTGCCTGACGCCGCAATATCTATTGGGTCAGTATCTAAAACTTGTGTAGATGTTGTTGCAAAGTAATTAAAGAATGAAGCATTCTCTGTTAATATTAAATTTTCACCAGATAAAATACCTAGTCTATTTTTATAATAAGTTAAATTATTAATCTTTTTACCAACAAATGTTGGGTCAGGATTACTTTCACTATCTCCACATACTCTATCTGTCCAATCTAATTCTTTGAAAGTAAATGTACCATTATTATTATTAATTAATGCGTGTGGCATTGTAGAGTTAGTTAGTCCTACAGAAGTTGCAGGTGCAATAGTTTCATTCCATACACCAGATTTTCCTGTAAACTTTACATAATAATCAGATAAAGTTTCTCCTTCTTCTCCAGTAATTTTTAGAATAACACCTTCTTTTCCATAAAAAGGTAATTTGCTAAAATCTTGTATTTCATCTCTAATAGAATACATGGCTGTGTTACCAGAACCATCAGATGTAGTTATAGTGTAGTTTGCATTACCATCAGTAGGTTTTCCATAAATTACACTATCAAATGCTTCAAATGTAAAATGAGATGTAAAGCCAGAATAATTTGCTAATCCTTGTGTAGTAGACACAGAAGCATTAGTGTCAGTTCTTCTAACATTAAATCCTATGCCATTTGCACTACTGTCCCAGTGTGTGCTTGCTGTTCCATACAAAAGTATGTCTGTAATTTTATTTGTATCTCTAAATTTACTATCAGTAGCCGCATCACTACCTGAAGGTAATTGAAATACTACTTCTAATTCTTGTGCCATTGATGGGTGTTTCAATGCAACTTTATATTCTCTACCATAGTTTGTAAGTTTACAAACAACTAAAAATTCTTCTACTTTAGCCGCAGACGTATTACTATCTGCTGTAACTGTTGTTCCTGTGTTAGCTAAAAATGTGTAATCTGCAATGTTAACTAATTTAAAATTTTCTCTAGGATTTGTTGATGTTAGATAACTTGAACCACTAGCTATTGTTACAGTTTTTGCATTACCTGCTAAATCAAATACTTTGATACCACCATTATATAGAGCTACAATGTATTGATTATCTGCATCTCTTTGTATTTGCCAAAATTTTGTTTTGTTAGAATAAATGTTAGAACTATCTAATGTAGCTACATAATCTAAAGGTGGTCTTTTTGATAAACCATCTACTAAACCATTTTGTAAATTAACTTGGTCTTCTCCCTGATTAATACCTCTTTGTGTGGGTGTCTGTTGTGACATTCCATTTAAGAAATTAGGAATAGATTGTGATACTACTCCGCCCATTAGTAAGTCCTTCTATTCGGTCTGTGTATTATGTTAAGGGTATTTTGGTCGCCTTCAAGAATGTTAATGTCACTTTCTTGACTATCTGCTTGATGAAATGCCATAAGAGCTTCATTCTCATCTTGACCAATTAATGTTGTAATTTCTTTATCACCAATAAATCTTGCCGCAAATCTTCTTGCAGATTTCATTGTAATATATTGTCTTGCGTATTCTGGTAAATGTTCAAATTGTTGTACTAATACAAGGTCAACACCAGAAGGTGCTGAAGTAAATACGTCTGTGTGATTATCCAAATCATATAAATTTCCATTTCTTATTGTGTAGTTTAAGTATCTGTATTGAGAGTTTGCGTCAGCTTTAACGCAGTTTGAGGGTAGAGGAACTTTATTATCACTATCTAATGATAATGATTTGTAATTTACATGTGTGTTAAAATTCCAACCTTGTGATTGAATGGACATAGACGTCTCATTCAGAATATTTTTTGCTGTACTTACATCAACTGTAGTAGTGCCTGTAATACTATTTACTGGACTTTCACCAATAGTAGATAGCATTATGTTTACAGCTTGTAATTCTGAAGTAGGTGTTATTTGTGTTGCCATATATCCTTTAATTAAATTTTGTGTGAATAATGATGGGGGAAATAAATCCCCCACCAAAAGTAAAGAGGGACTATGCCGCTTCTTTGATACCGACTGCCGCTTCTGGTCTTAATACACCATGACCCATGCTGTATTTTGCAACCATTAACGTACCTTGTCTTCTTATGTCGTATTCCTTTTCAACAGCTAAATCCATTAGCTTAACAGTTCCTACTGCTGAAGGGTGAGATACAAGAGCAACAAAGTTAGTCAAGTTAACTGCTTGTGGTTTCGTTCCACCATTAGTAGCTGAACCTGCGTCTGGTAAAGCTGTAGTAATGTTAGACGATACAAAGTGAGGAACTGGTACTAATTCAATTCCTGCAATTTTAGCCACTTTGCCTGATGCAACACCACCATTAGCACCACCACTGAAGTCAACATTGACTGCATTAGTAGCATTCGCTAATTTGTAGTATTCTTCCAATCTCATAAAGCATTTTCTGCCTTCTGATGGAACATAGTTTGCATCAAGTTCTTTAGCCGCCGCAAAGATAGCATCTATCATTGCATTAGCCGCAGTAGCATCTGTAGAAGATGCGATACCTGTGTTGACTACGTTAGTTGTAGCATCTCCATTAGTTACGTTTGCACTAGCTAGAGTTGCTTGACCAATAGTTTGTAAGATATGCTTATCTTTTTGGAAAGATAATGCTCTACCCATTTCAGTAGAGTATGCACTTCTTACGTCCCAATGGTTTTTTGCCTCTTCAATATTCGATATGAATACAGATGAGATTAAAAGGTCATTAATTGTAATAACCTTTTCGGCTGAGTTAACTGCAGAACCTAATATTTCCGCTCCAACTGCGTGATACTCCGCACCTATTCTTCCCATTACTGGAAAAGATGCAGATTTGCCATTACTGATACTTCTTACCATATCAGCACCTTGTGTTTTTGAAGCTCTGTCAAATGAAGTAATTACTTCACCTGCGAATACTTTTAAAAACAGGGCATCATCACGAGTAGAACCACTATTAGCATTTCCGAATTTAACTGGACTTGCGTTTGACATTTTAGTGTCTCCTTATTATTGATGTTAATGTTAATAAAAGCCTCTTCAATTAAGTTATTTAGTCAAGATTGTCCTCCGCAGAGGGTCAAGTTATTTGGCTAAATTAAAGTTGGCAGTTGCCACGCATAAGCGTTGCACAACTATGCTTTCTTTTTAGGAAATCCTTTTTTCATATTTGAATATGCAGATTTACTAATTGTACTTTTTGATTTTGAACGAGAAGTACCTGCTCGTTTTCTTTTATTGATGTTTCCGTATAGACTATTTTTTACCATTTTTTTCTTTTTTTATTGATGCTTCTGTTATGTTATCTATTTCTGATATTGCATGTTTTGCATGTATTAATTTATCAAACTGTGATTTTATAGTTTTCATAAAATTATCATGGTCTGCAACACCAACAGAATTTTTTAAAAATGTGTCAATGACTGCTGTACTTTCCGCAACTTCTGCGTCATACAGTTTTCTTAATGCTACTAACCACATTTTTATAATTCCGATTTAGCAAGTTTATCTTGCACTAATGCTTGATACGCAGGGTCTTTTGTATACCTGTCATCAGACATAGCGGCTGTAACTTCAGCCCAAGATTTGTAACCATCTTGTCCTGAAACTGTAGCTTTACCTTCTACAAGATTAGGTTCGTTTCCATTTGCTTTTTCAAATTTAGCTTTTAATCCTACTACTGCTAACTTTGCAGTTTCTATATCTTTAGAATTAACGGCTGTATTGTAAGCTGTCTTTTCTTGGTCAGTCATATTGTTTGCCGCCCAATCAGACATTTCTGTGTAAGCATCTGCACCACCAACTATATCTTTAATTGATTTTGCTTGTTGGTCAGCGATTGCTTTTTGACCTTCAATAAACTGGTTTACATAATCTTTAGGTATACCTGCTTTTTCTAATGCTTCGTATGATTTAGCATCTAGCTCACCTTTTTCATTATACTCTGTTGCTAGGTTATCCATATTTAAACCTGCACTCTCAACTGCTTTTTCAGCAATTTCTAAATCATTCTTTGGCTCTTCTTTAGGAGTATCTTCTTTAGGAGCTTCTTCTTCTTTGTTGCTACCAAGTTTCTTTTCTAACTCTGAATATGACTTTGCTAAATCTTCAACACTGTTGAATTTTTCAGGTAAGCCTTCAGGTTTACTTTGTGTAACATTCTCTTCTACTGGCTTTTCGCTAGTAGTCTCGTCTTGTTTTATCTCTACTGTGTCTACCATGTTTCCTTTTTATTATTGTGGTTTAGTTAGGTTGTTTGCGACTTGAGGAACTGCTTTTTCTGCCATCTGCATCATTTGCTGTTGTTCCATTTGCTCTGCTTCAGCCGCTTGTTCTTCTGCTAGTTGCTCTTGTGATTTTAATAAACCATCTGTATCAATTCCTAAACCAATAGCGATACGTTTGATTAAATCATCAGGGTTTAATGCCTGAACAACTTGCGGATTTATCTGTGCAAGATTTCCTATCTCTGCAACAAATTCTCTTAATTTTTGTAAATCGTTTCCTCTACCTAATGCTTCAATACCAGTAATAATAGTTGGTTGAACTGTGCCTTTAGGTAATTTTGGTATTTCACTAGACTGTTCCATTCTTTTCATAAGTATTGCTACTAATGGTAATTGAAACTCTTGTGATAGTAATGAATATATGCCACCCATAGCAGTCTCTAGTTGTTCTGCCATGTATCTAATTTCTTGTGCTGTAACTCTTTCAGCATCTCTTTGTATTGCTGTGTGTAATAAGAATGCGTAAGACATTCTTTCTTCTAATTTACCAATAGATTTTTCTACTACTTGTAAATCATATTGTTTTTGTGCTTGTAGTACAGACACATCATCAGCCGTACCAGTAATGATGTCACCATTTCTAGTCATAGCTAAATCTTTTTTTCTAGTCACAGAATTTGGTCTCACCATAAATACTATTTTAGATGAAGCCGCCGCACTTTCTACAAGTGCTTGTGATAATCCTTCTAATGATTTTAAATCACCAATAAATTCTTCAACATATCCTCTGCCGTAATCTTCATTGTCAACTCTAACCATTCTTAATGCTTGGTAAGGCATTCTTTCTTTTTTAAATGTACCAACACTTTCTGGTATTTTAATTCCGTTTACTTCCTGACAAACATAAAATTCATTTTCATCTAATTTGTAAACATGTGTGTATAATTCTATTTCTTCATCTGCTTTATACTCTGGGTCTGAAATAACTTGTGCTGTTACTTCTTTACCTAAAGATAAAATACTAGCTTTTTCTTTAATAACTATTTCTAATATATTTCCTGAAGCATCTCTTCTAACTACATATTGTGATAAAGGAAATACTCTCATGCTTCCTTTTTTAGGTAAATAAGTTAATACATTACCTCCAACAATTAAATGTTTTAGTGCTTCAAATACTGAAACTCTTAAAGCAAGCTGTTCAATTTTACTTGATACTTCTTTTTCAATAACAGACAAAGATTTCTCTATGTCAGTTTTCATCTCTTTATTTTCTTCTAATTCTTTTTTTGCATCACCAGATATTTGTAATCTAAAGAATGGGGAATTTGGGGGAAGCAAAAGTAAAAGAAGTTTACTTGCTAGATTGTTGACGCCTCTTGCACCAACAGATTGAAATGGATTGTATAATTCACTTGATGATGTAAAACCATCAGGTTTGATAAGAGAAGGAATAGTTAATTCACTACACTCTTCTGCTCTATCTAAATAATGTTCTCTTTCTGTAGTTAACTTACTGTATCGTTCTTTTGCTGTATTAGCTTTCTGTAAACTACCTGCGTATTCCATCTATTAGATACTAGAGTTAGTTGCTATGTTTAAACCAGAAGAAGTGTTTAAAGAAGTTGTACCTGATTTCTTTATTTTTTTCTTCTTGATGTTTAAATCCTGCTCGTTTGCTGTTACCAATTCAGGTGCAGTCTGCTCTCCAACTTGCTGTGACGTGTCCACAGGATTTGGGGGAGTAGGCTGTACTGGTGGTGCAGGAATTTTAGGTGACATGCACATATTATTTATCCCTCTCTTTTAGTGTATTAATAAATTTTACTACGTCCCTTTGACCTGCCTTAAAATAGATAGTTTTAGTATCATCTTTTAATTCAGGTGATTTTTCAGGGTAAACTTTATTCAACAACTTTATTAAGTCGTTTACTGTTTCAGGTAAGAGTATATCTTCCATTATGTTTTTCATCTAAAAGTGTAAGGTTAGCTCCAAAGATTACCTGTGACAGTACCTTTGTTGTATTCTGTGGCTCTGTTTTCAAAGAAATTAGCATGTTCTACGCCATTTAACACCCAGTCTAACCACGATAATGGATTGTCTTTAACACCATAATTAGGTTTTAAAGATAACTGAAGTAATCTTCTATCAGCTATATATCTAATATATTGTTTAACTTCGTCAGCTTTTAATCCTCTTATTCCACCCATAGTAAAAGCTAAATCAATGAACTTATCTTCAAGGTCAACCATGTCTCTAGCTGTTTGATAGATACTTGCTTTAAATTTTTCTGTCCAAATATTTGGGTTTTCTTTTACTAAAGCATGAAACAATTTAATCATACTTTCTACGTGGTGTGTCTCATCTCTTATAGACCAAGTAACAATCTGACACATACCTTTCATACGACCATATCTTTGAAAGTTAAGTAACATTACAAATGAAGCAAACAACTGCAAGCCTTCACCAAATGCAGAAAAACAAGCTATCTCTCTAGCTAGTCCTTCTAATCCACTGCCTTTACTTTTAAAAAGATATGTATGTTTATCAGACATTTCTTTATACTCTTGAAATGCTTGGTACTCTTTATCAGGTAAACCAATCGTATCATTTAATAAAGAATAACTATGTGCATGATTAGCTTCTGAAGTTGCTATCGCAGACAACATCATTCTTATTTCTGGTGGTTTAAATTTAGGAATATATTTGTCAAGGTATGCTTGAGCTATATCTACATCTCCTTGTGTAAAGAATTTTAATATTTGTCCTATTAAATTTTTTTCTTCTGCACTTAATCTTTCATTCCAATCTCTTACATCTTCATGTAATGGTACTTCACTTGGAAGCCAATGCATTTTCTGTTGCATGTCATAACTTTGGAAAGCCCAATCATATTCAAAGGGTTTATAAAATGCTCTGCTTTTAAATAAACTCATCTTAATAATTCTATCCCTTCTATAATAATAATTATTAATAATTCTACTGCGAGGATAGTGTGATACACTGTCCACAATACTGTTTGTTTTTGTTTTCTTTTTTTTCTTTTACGTCTTGGTTTATCTATTCCATCAAAAATACTACTGTCCGTCATTTCTTTTTATATCCTTTTCCTGTTTTTTTATTTCCCCATAACTTTTGCCAAGACCATACATTTAGTTTGCTAGAGTAATGACTAATTTTTATTAATAAATAATAAGTAATTCTATCTATCATTATCCCTCACACGCTAAACAATCTGCTTCTGGTATGATTGTTCTTTCTACTTTTTTTGATACTAACTCTGCACGTTTGATTGCTTCACTTCTGCAATAATACAAAGTTTTTAATTTACGCTTCCATGCTAACATGTGCATGTCGTGTAATTCTTTTATGTTAACATCAGCAGGAACAAAAACATTTACTGACTGTCCTTGACATACATACTTTTGTCTATCTGCCGCATGTTCAATTATCCACTGTTGATTTATTTCGATACCAGTTTTAAAAATATCTTTTTCATAGTCAGATAACTCTTTAAGATGTAAGACCGAGCCTCTTTGAGAGACAATGGACGACCATATATCATCATTGTTTATACCTTTCTTTTCTAATAATTTTTCTAAATATTTATTCTTAACTAAAAAAGAACCTGACATAGTTTTTTGCACATAAGCATTAGCTCTGTAAGGTTCTATTGATGGTGAAGTAGTACCGCAAATAATAGAAGAAGAAGCATTAGGTGCTATGGCTAGTAAGTGTGCATTACGCAAACCAGTGCCTTCCATGTCAGGAGCTTCCCCTCTTTTAATTGCTAGTCTTTTACTTTCTTCCACCGCTTGTTCTTTAATACTTTTAAACATTTTCATGTTTAGTGATTTAGCTAACGCACTTTCAAAAGGTATGTTTTTTGATTGCAGATAAGCATGAAAACCCATAGCTCCTAAACCAATACTTCTTTCTTGTGCCGCACTAAATTTTGCTCTGAACACACTGTCTGGTGCATGTGTTATAAAATGGGTTAAAGCATTGTCTAAAAATCTAACTAAATCAGATATAAATAAACTGTTATTTTTCCATTCATCATACTTTTCTAAATTAACAGAAGACAAGCAACACACTGCTGTTCTTTCTTCATTAGTAGGTAAAGTAATTTCAGTACACAGATTGGAATGATGTACTTTTAATCCTAGTTTCTTTTGTTGCATAGGCAAAGATTCATTAATAGTATCTATAAATGAAACGTAAGGCTCACCAGTGGCAACTCTTGTTTCTAATAATTTTTGCCACAAATCTCTAGCTGATATTGTTCTTATTGTTTTGTTTGTGTGTGGGTCAATTAAATTCCAACTGTCATCATACGTAGGTTCAGCAATACACTTTTCTATTAACTGCATAAACTCATCAGAAATATTTATTGCATGGTGTAAGTTAAGACATTTTCTATGTATGTCACCGCCACTAGGCTTACGCATTTCTAAAAATTCTATTATCTCTGGGTGTGATATATCCATGTATGCCGCATAACTTCCACGTCTTGTTTTACCTTGTGAGAATGCAAGTATCTCACTATCAACTACATGTAAAAATGGTATTGAACCTGATGATTGTGAACCACCAGATGTTTTAGTTCCATCACTTCTTACATGTCCCCAATAGCCACCAATACCACCACCAATAGAAGCAAGCCATGCGTTCTCTGTGTAGTGTCCTGTTAAACCTTCTCTACTGTCACCAACATAATTTAAAAAACATGAAATAGGCATACCTCTGTTAGTTCCACCATTGGATAAAATAGGCGTGGAGTACATAAACCAAAGTTTTGAAGCGTAATTATAAATACGTTCAGCCATCTCATCATTATCAGAGAATGCTTTAGCGGCTCTCATAAATCCATCTTGCGGAGAATGTTCATCAGGTAATAAGTACCTGTCTTTTAATGTTGTCTTACCAAAGTCAGTAAGTAAATTATCTCTTTCGTAATCTATCATATATGTGTTACCTCTAAATGGTACTTCCTATCTAATGTCATGTAATTAATTCCTATTGGTTCAAATTCATCTAATGCGTCAAACACAGTTTGCTTTTTTAAATCACTACAAGTGTAGACATCTAACTGAACCACCGCAGGTGTGTCTTCGTCCCAAGAATGAAATGCTATGTGTGATGTATCAATGGCTTGTAAACATGTTAATCCTTTGTTGCCTTTTTTGTTTACATACACTGCTACTGTGTCACCCAATGGTGTCATGTTTAGTTTCTCAACTAAATTTCTTATCCATTTTTTCATTACTTCAGGTTCTTTGGGTGGCTTTTTAACTGAAGCACGAATAATAATATGTTTATGTTCTAGCATTACTTTCCTAATTTTAATTTGATTTCTGTTTGTGTTTCTTTTTCGATTAATAAATCTATGTATTGTTTCGCTTTGTTTAAATCTTCAAGTTGCTTTTCTTTAGTTGAATGTTTAAAACGCCAACGACACAAATACTTAATTGCGTTACCCTCCGCATAAGGAATATTGTTTTGCATGATAAAGGTGACTGGTTCTATCTTGTATCTAAAATAGTGGCTTGGTTTCTTTACTTGGTCTGCCATAGTTTTACCTTCCCTGTTTTCTTATTGTATTCACCATGTCTTAATATTCTTGCAACTCTAGCTTGTTGTAGAGCTTCAGCGTGGGTGTAACCTTTGTCTTTGTAAATACCTTTAACAATTTTCCAAAGGTCTAAAAGTGTAACATTAGAATATTTCTTAATTAACTTTTCAGCAGTTTTAATACCAACACCTTCAATACCATCATAGCCATCAACCTTATCTCCAGTTAAAACTTGAAGCATAAAATTATAGTTAGCCATCTTCTCTGGTATTTGTTCTACAGTGGTTGCGTCTTGTGAAAGTAAAGCAGGAATAGTTCGCATGTCTTTGTCTATGCTAACAATTATTCTTTCTTCTTCTGGTGAAGGTTCAGTTGCCATAATACCCATGACATCATCTGCTTCTAAATTTTTCCATATCACACCATTGTGTTTATCCATGATGTGTTTACGCATAGCATTTAAAACTATTGGTTTACGCTTTGCTTTTCTGTTTGATTTGTAAGTTGGAAGAACATCTTTTCTAAAATTATTCTTATCTGTTAGTGCAACTATGTAATCATCTGCTGATAAATTAGAACCTAAATCATCAATGACTGCATCAAGTTGTTTTATGCAACTGTTTTCATCAGAGTGTAATGTCCATAAGCCACCACCCCAGTTAGTTTCTATCTCATTGTTAGTAGCGATTTGGTAAGCAAGTATGTCACCATCAACTAACAAAACTCTTTTCTTTTTATACATTTATTTAACTATCCTTTCCTGCATAGATTTGCTTAAATTTTTTGGCAAAAATATTTCGGCTAAAGGAACAAGAACAAACTTACTTCTCCAACCATCACCACCATTCTTTAAGGTTTTGATATATTTTTTTGCTAATCTTTTGATTGTCTTTGTGTCAAATATTAATCTACAATAATCTTTGTCACCATCTGCCAATATATGACACCAGTAATCAGACTTCGTAGCCATGACACCTGAAGGTTTGCCGTTACATTCTATTTCAATAGCAATGTTACCAGTTTTAAACCACCAGTCTCTTTCTGTTTTAACTTCTATCTTTGTTTTATCTTTATCTAAGATAGAGGCTAAACGCTTTTCTCTTTCTTGACCATACTTTAGGTCAAGGTCAAATTTTTTATTATACATTAGTGTGTTCCACTCCAATTTGTTGAAATTTTATACTCGCCTGTTAGCGGCACTCTTAATTGGAAGTGTTCACCTGCACGTCTAATGCAGTCTACTGCTATCTTGCCAATGTCTTCAGCGTCTTGCTCTTCACACTCAACTTGTATTTCATCATGTACCCATACAACTTGCTGTGCGTTCTTAAATTTTGTAATTTCTTTATTAAATTCTACTAACCATCTCTTACATAAAATTGCTCCTGCACTTTGTAAAAGTGTGTTAAGTGCTGAATAGCTGTTCCTAACTTTAATCTGTCTTTTATCTAAACCAGTTAGATAACCACGTTCAGCCGCAGACTGTACGCCTTCTATAAGTTTATGTAGTGCAGGTAAGTTATTTAAAAATCTTTTCTTAATCTTTCCTGCTTCTTTAAATGGTTTGCCTATTACTTCAGCAATTTTTTTCACACTTCCACCATAGAGAAAGCAATAGTAAAAACGCTTTGCTAAATCTCTACTGTCTAACCCTGCTAGTTTTTGTGTCTCTGTGTGTATGTCACCATCAAGTGCAACTTTAGTGTACGCACCATTGTCAAACTTAGACATAAAATGACACAACATCATTACTTCTAAAGATGAAACATCTATACCTACTAATCGTTTACCTTTTGGTACTGTAAATAATTCTCTACACTCTTTACCAAATGGTGCAGACGTACTTGGTACTTGTCCTAAATTGGGGAATGAATGACTTGCTCTTTGTGTAACACAAGAGTTTGTATTACATGTGCCATGAATTTTACCATCACGTTCATGTTTTAACCACGCTTGTGTACCATTAGCTATCTGTGCAATTCTTTTGTTTAATAAAAAATGTTCACACAATATTTTAGCTTCAGGATATGGAAGTTTAGATAATATACTATCATCTAGTTTAGCTTTACCATCTGATGTAAATTCTTTTGCGTCCCAACCATACTTATCTTTTAATCTTTGTGCTACGTGGTGTCTGCTTGAAGGGTTAAATACAGTAACACTATCTTTCAATCTTTTACCTGTTTTAGTTGACCATCTTTCAGCAACTATAGGCTCAAACACACCTTGTAATTCTTCAGCTAGTTCTGCTTGTCTTGCTTTTAATTTAACAGATAATGCTTCTGCTTTTTCTCTATTAAAAGTAAAACCATATTGCTCTTGTTTAAATATTAAAGAAGCTACATCATGTTCTAAATCCAGAGCTTCTTGGGAGTAACCTTTTTCTTCTATAACTTTATAAAGTTTATAAGTAACTTCAGTATCTTGTATGCAATAGTCTAACATCTCTGGTGTAAAAGTTTGCCAGTCAGTTGTTATCTGTTCTTTATATTCTCCAATACGATTACCCCATGCTTTTAATGAATGTCTACCTATACAATCTTTAGGAAAATCTTTTATTGAAAAGTCTTTTTCTTTAATGTCTGAAAATAGTAATCTTGTTCCCACTAATGTGTCAAAAATTTTGCACCGAAATGTAACGGAAAGTAATTTCTCTAATACTGGAATATCAAACTTAATTATATTGTGACCAATAAGTAATTCTGCGTTTTCTAAAAGTTTAACAGCTTCTTGGTTACTAGGAGTAAGTATTTCTCCTGTATCTATATTTTTTAAAACAATACAATGTACTGTGTCACAAACATTGAGAAATCCATTTGTCTCTATATCAAAGATGTATCTCAAAGTTTTACCTTCTTAACTTTTAAAACATTGACTGTTGGAATTGTGGTTATGTTGCCAACTTCACCTAAAGAGCCATCATCATTGAAATTAACATCTCCTGCAACAATATGTACGTCATTGTCTTTTTTAAGAAGCCAACCATTTGAAATACAGATTGTTACTTTGCTATTTGTAGCTTCTTTAAGAGTAAGCCAAGCCGAATTACTGTTTATATCTTTCCAATGTAGAGATACAAAAGGTGCGTCTAATATCTTTTTATTTATTTTAGGTAATTTCATAATTAATGTAATGTGTGTAATTTTACTTGAACATACATAGCCGCTTCTTCTCCATTCATTGCCATGTGTGTTAATGCTTCTTCAACCATCAAAGCTGAAGTGTCTTTTGCAACATCAAGTGTAATAATTCTTTTATATTTTTTAGCTTTTGCAATAGCTTCTAAAATTATAAATGACCAAGAAATTGCATTGTTTTTTTCTTGTCGTGTTCTTTTTCTAATAGTCATCTAAAACATCTGGAGTAGTTTCTGAAAGACAACCTGTTTCTAAATCATATAATAAAGAACATGCGTTGCCTGTCTCTCCTGAATATCTGTTTTTAAGAATTGTAAGTTTTGCTAATTTCTTATCTGATTTTATGTCCCTACTTATGGATATAATTAAATCTGATAATTGACCAATGGAAGCCGACCCACGTAGACTGTTCATGGTAACTTCTTTACCATCTTCAAATCCTTTATCGCCTTCACTACGTCTTAAATGTGATACTAGAATAACTCCAATACCTGTTTCTTCTACAAGTGTTCTTAATTTACTTACAAAGTAATCAATAAGTTTTCTTTCATCACCTGTATGTTCATCACCCAATGCAGATAGAGCCATGTGTAAATGGTCTAATACTACAAAGTCTACTTCACATGATTTTGCTAAATATCTTATTTTAGATAATAAATTGTCGGCAACTGTACAGCCAAAGTGGTTAAATAGATAAAAATTCCCATTACCAATAGTTGATTTAAAAGTTTCCTGTAATTGTTTTTCATTTATTCCTTCTCTTGTTAAATGCAAAGGTTTTTTAAGGTGAACACCCATAATACCTAATGCACTTCTTTTAATACTTTCCTCTAACGCAATATAACCAACACCAAATCCTTGTTTCAATAAATCTAGTGCAACATGTCTACAAAAAGATGATTTTCCAACTCCTGTCCCTGCCGTTATTGTGGTAAGCTCACCTTTTCTTAATCCATGTGTTTTTATATTAAGACATTTAAAAGGATATTGTGCTGTCACCATCACATCTTCTTTCATAATCTCATCAAAAATTTCTGAACCTAAAACAATACCATCAGGTCTGTATGGTTTTGCATTCCACATACATTGTTTAAGTTGCTCTGCTTTATCTGCTAACAACATTTCGTTAGCGTCTTTAAGTGGTAGAGAAGCAATCTTGGCTTTATTTGGGGTTAGTATTTTAGAACATTCTAACGCCGCCTTTTGCCCATGTTCGTCTTGGTCGAACATAAAGATTACATTCTCATAACCCTCCAAGAAATCGAGTGATTTTTGAATATCTTTTTTTGCACCTGCCGCACCTGTTTTAATAGATACAACGTCCCATCTGTTGTTGTCTTGTATTTGAGACATAGTAAGTGCATCAATTTCGCCTTCAGTTACAGTAATGTACTTGCCTTTTCCTTTGCAAGTTTCTTGTCCAAACAATCCTGCTTCTTTAGGATTGCCTAACCATTGAAATTCTTTTGAGGGGTATCGTAATTTTTGTGCTACTAACTCTTTGCTATCATTATAATAATTAGCAATATGACAAGGTCTTCCAAAGTATGCTCCAACTTCATAATTATATTTCTTTGCAGTGTCTAAAGTTATATGACGTTTATTAAGAGGTAATATTTCACCTTTAATAAATTTAATTTCTTTTTCTGTATTAGTTTCCATAGTTGTTGATTGTCCTTGTGTTGTTTTTTGACATGAGAAACAGTGTGCGTGTCCATCAGAATAAACAGCATTGGCGTCAGAAGAGCCGCAGTTCTCACATGGTGAGTGATATAAAAATTCGTTTTCAGTATTCATTGTGTTTTGTTTTGGATTTTTTAAAAGGGAAGAGGTAACTTCAGTCTCCCTCCATTACCCCATAAATGCGAAAAACTCCTAGCTATTTCTAACTAGGAGCTTCTCAATCAATCAACAATCGAATGCACATCAAAAGACATGCACGATTTATTGGAGTTAATTGCCTCTCGGCAACCCACTACCTCAATGTTGTACTTCTTTTTCAACTTTTTTACAAGTTCACGTAAAGATACGTATTGCTGAAATGTGAAGTTAACATCAAGACTTTTACCATCTTCCGATAAGCCTCCTACAAGACCTATGGCGATAGAATTTTGGTTAGTAATTAATGGTTGATTTATAGGAAGAATAGCACCAGACATTTCTTCTGGTCTGCCCTCTTCAATCTTACCATCTCTTAAAATTATAAAATGGAATGCGTTATGGAAAAAACCTTCTTTTCTATTTTTTAAAGTTATATCCTTTGCATTAAAGTTTTCACTAGCTTTAGTCTTTGTGGAGTGAATGACTATAAAATCTGTTCTTGTTCTATTATTGTTATTCATTCAACCACTCCAATGGAATATGTTTGTCAGCATATTTAAAACCATATTTCTCACACCACATAGCGTAAGTAGTTGCTGACTTTTTAGATATTCGACTTCTTGAATTACTGAATACAAATCTAATATCTAGTTTTGGATTTTGTTCTTTAACAAGACGCATTTTTTGTCTGTCTGCTGAAGTAAACAATCCTTTTGTTTCAATAAATATATCTTGTTCTTTTAGGTAAAAGTCTGGGGTATAAGTATGAGCTTTCTGTGGTTTAACATAAGTTAATTTAACCTTCTCATATTCATACTTTACACTATTAGCGTCTAACTCTTGTGAGATAGCTATTTCTAGCCCAGACCTAAAACCATATTTAAGTCCTACTTGATTAGAAGTCAGAAATTTCTTGTACTTCATTCTCTTTCGTAACTTCTGGTGCAACATAACCATCTTTAATTTCAGAAAAGCCTTGTGCATTTGCTCCTGCACCAGACCCACCTTCAACTAATTTAGCTATTTGTACCGCTTTTAATCGCAAGCTAACACCTGCTCCTGCCATTGCAGTGTAGTAAGGTATCATCTCTGCTGAAACTTTCATTTCACTTCCAGACCATACTTGCTCTTTCATAGGTGTGCCTTTGCTATCAAAAATTGGTATCTTGATGTCTATTACGTCACCAGACTTCATCATAATTTTTGCTTTAGCTTTGAATTTAAAGATTACGTTTCCAGTAGGTTTACCTTCTACATATTCTTCCTCAAAAGGCATGTTTGCTTGTTTGGGAGGTTTACCTTTAGATTTTTCTTTTGCCATTTCTAAAGATTTTTTCATCTCATCTTGTATTGATTTGATGATTGGCTTTGCCTCTGCACCTTTGATAATTAAGTTAGTCTTGAAGTGACCACCATTCTCTTTATCAAATTTAGTGTCAGGCGTATTTAACCAACAATACTGTGATACACCTACAGGTGTTACAATCTTGTTGTATGTTTGCTTTTTCATATTGTCCTTATTGTTATTGTTCTCTGTGTTTTCTCCGTTGATGTTGATTGTTCTAATAGTGTAAGGTTAGCCACACACAGTGCCGACTAACTGCCATTTTTTACCATCTATAACTATTTCATGTTTGTTGAGACTATCGTGATACGTAGTTTTTGGTGCATACTCACAATTAGCTACTTTCAATTTATGAAAATACAGTTGGCTATCCAATTTGAAGTCAGTTTCAAATGGAATAAGTATCAGTGTTACTATCAACATGTGCATAGGATTAGGCAAAGAAAAACTTAGATTTGTGTAGTAAATCTAATTCCAAGTTTCCACTTTTAGGTATTGCAGGTAACTTTTCTTTTGTCTCTGTATCTAACTGCAACCCTACATCTAATTTAAAACTACTTAATAAGTTTTGTTTAAAGATACCTACAAAGGCTTCTCTAATGCTTTCATTAAGTTTGTCTATGTCACAAGCATGTGTAGCAAAACTGTCATGCACATTACAAAAGTTTTCAATTCCTTTTTCTTTTGCAATATTTACAGTTCTTACCATGCAAGCACTATCTAGTGAGTGTACATAATTTGCGGCAACAGCATTTCTTGAACGCAACTTATCAGTTTCATCTTTCTCCACTTTTATTTGTGGTGCAAAGACTTCACCCATCAAATGAGAACATACTCTTTTACTTTTCATTTCTGGATAGTATTGGTACACAGGAAAACCAACAGGTGTAACCCAATGTATAGGTACTCCTTCTTTTGCAATTACTCTTGCATTGTTTTGTAAGTAATCCATACCAACTCTTGCTGATTTTAAGTTTTCACCTATGCTGTCCCAAATTATTTTGGCAAGATATGTTGCAGGTTTAAACATGTCATCAAATGGGTGCATTTCCCCTTTGTCTTTTCTTTTAGTTAAATCTTCTACGACAAAGTCAGTACAAGAATATCTAGTAGACCCATAACAAATTGTCATAATAGGTCTCTTACATGTTGAACGCTTTACTCCATAGTCTAACCATTTCTGTGCCATTGGGTCTCCTTCGGTAGCTTTTACTTTTAAAGTTTTAATAACTTCATTAGCTACTAATTGGTAGATGTCTTGCGGTATCTCACTAGGTAAACAATTAACTAATTTACCTGCTACTTCATCTTTAAGTAATAAAGAATAAATTTGTAAACCATTACAAGAGCCATCTACGTTAACAGGTATATAAGAAATAAATCCGTCACCTGTTTGTGTGTATCTGTTCCATTCGTCACAAAAAGCTAAAAATTGAAAAGCATTATCTGCGTCTTCCCACTGTCTATTTCCAATAGGGTCTTCAGCACATTGTTTAATCCAATCTTGATTATCAATAGTCCATTTTTCTCTATCTTCTAATGACACTTTATCGTTACCCCACATGTTTGACCCATGTACAGCAAGCCAAAAGACACCTCTGTTTTCTTTTGTGATAGCTTTACCTTTACTAAAATTTAACAATGCTTTTGCACCATTAATAGATTGATAGTTAAGAAAAGCAGGCACACAATAAGCTCTTCCTCTAAAATCTAATTGCAATGGGAAATACAAAGTAGCATAATTTTTAAACAAATCAGCCAACCATAAGATTTTAGCATATAGCATTCTTTTAGAAGCCATTCGGTTATTCTCTGTGTGAACAATGACACTCTCTTTCTTAAACTTTTTGAGTGCCTCTGGGTTTGTGTCTATATCGTAAGGTTTGTTAGGAGTTTGTAGGTTTTCTATGGGTGGCATACCTCCAATAGAAAGTGACTTGTCCCAAGCATTCTGCATAACTTTAAGAATAAAATGGTTTATCTTATAAGCTGTGCTTTGCATTAAATTTACAGCATTAGTTACCTCTGGCATAGCATGTCCTTCTAGCTCTTTGATAAACTTTTTACCTTTTTGTTTAACTAGGTCTAGCTCTGGCATTTCCGCCGTCCAATATCCATGACCTGTAACTTTACCATCAACTACAGATTTTGGAGGCATAACCATTGGAAGGTACTCTGGGTTTAACAGTTCGTTAAACTGATTACGATTGTCTATCCATTCTTTAGTTTTAGCTGTTTGTCTAATAACTTTAAAAGTTTTATGTTTTACTTGGTCAGTCCCTATCTCAACTAAACCTGTATGAACAACTAACAAATCAAGTAATTGTATACCAACATGTAATCTTTCAGTAGTAGACCACTCTTGCCAATTCATTACATTATCTCTTCTTGCCTGCTCTCTTAATTTTCTTCTTTTGTAAGAATAGTTCCAAGACCTTTTATCTAAATCTCTTTTTGTAGTTTCGTAAAGTTCTGGATTTAATGATTTAAAGTTTTTAAGACTAATCTCTGTTTCAATCCTACCACCTAAAGTAATAGCAGTAGAAGTAACTTTTTGTGTAGTAGTTATAGTGTTAATTACATGCTTTGCTGTTATCAAAGCTGTTATTAAAGGGTCTACTTGGGAGATGTATTGAAGTGCTATGGGAGGTTTTGAGTGAACATTTTTATCTGTTTCTTTTATCCACTCTGCAATGGCTATTGCTAAAGGACGTACTGTGGTTGCAACAATAACTTTTCCGTAAGATGTAACACTTTCTTCACCACGTTCTATGTGGGAAAGTCTCCTCTTATTTGTTCTGTTCATACCCCTTTCAGCAGACATCTTTTCGGTCTGGACTTGGTCTTTATACGTAGGCATTATTTCTAGTAGTTTCATGTATTCTCCTATTTGTTGATTTATGTTTAAACGGATTTATTAATTCGGTTAAGAACATTTACTGCACCCATTAAATTATTAGGTATTAAATGGGAGTATCGTTTTATCATCTTCCATGACTTATGACCTAGCATTTGTCCAATCATGTGTAATTCAACCTTACCTGATTGAGCTAACCTAGTAGCACAAGTATGTCGTAAGCAATGAATGACAAACTCTTTGTCGTCTTCAAGGTTCATTGCTTTTCTTAAACGTCTCCAAGTATTCTCACAAGTCCAATACTTTAGTTGTGAAAACACAAGGTCGTTTCTTTCCGCTTTTATTAACAATTTAAGAACAATAGACTTTGCACGTTCTGTTAAAGGTATACCTCTAGGTTCACCATTCTTGGTAACACTAGCAGGTAAGTTAACAACATAGTTTCCATTGTTGTTATGCACCATTAACTTCTTAATAGATAACGCTTCGCCTAGTCTCATACCTGTATCAATTAAGAACAAATAAAATTCCAAATAGTTAACCATATTCCACTCGGTTAATAATCTGATAATTTCTTTTTCTTCCATTGGTTCAAGGTATCGTTCTCTACCATTGTCTTCTTTTTGCCATTCAATATGAGGCACTCTATCAAGATGATAAATAGACTGTCTCTGATTAGCAAATCTTAACATCTTACTGATTGAAGAAAGATAACGATTAATAGTAGCAGGAGCAAAACCCCTGTCTTCTAATGTGTCCACAAGGCTCTCAATGTGGCTATCGTTAACTTCAGTTACAAGTATTCCCTTGCCAAGCATTTCAATAACTTTCTCGGCTCGTTTAGATTGCAACTTTTCCCAACCTTTCAATGTTAGTTTGCGGTGTATTTCCGTAAGCAACTTTAAATTTCTTTGTTGCATTTTATACCTCCGTTTTTTATTTTAATATATTTTATACGTTTTTAACATGCAAAATACGCCGTCTAGTCTTAGACAGCGTTTCGGCTAATAAAGCCTCGTCAGTTTTGCTTTTATTCACCGACTAGTACCCCTTTTTAGAGTTTCTATTATTATTAGAGTTATCCCTGTCAGAATTATCATTTTTAATTCCAACGGCATTTCCGTCAACAGTTGTATCATTTGTTTTCTTTCCAAAGATAGCGTCCCACCCCTTCTTATACTTTTCAGAAGGGATATGAACGCCATCTCTTATTTTGTAAGATTTAAAGCCTGACAAAATTAATACTCCGATTGTTTCATTGTTATAGATATACTTATATCGTGAGCGTCATAAGCGTCTTGCATTTCACTTAACATTGCAACAAAAGGTTTTATGTTCATTCCCTGACTACTTTCTATAGTTGCCAAAGTTTGATTTTTCTTTGTCTTGTTTTGTTCGTACTTCGTGCCAATAACTTTCACATTGTGCTTGTCAATGTACATGGGTTGCTCCTTTGTTTTTGTTGATTGTTGATTGACTTTATAAAAAGTCTCAAAGCCCACTGATTAGAATGGGCTTCAAGTCTCATTATAATTGTTTATATTCTCCACCCTCTTTATAAAACAGCCATGCGTCACCTACGTCAGCCATTTTAAAATCTAAAGGTTCAAAATCTATTGTAGATTTACCGCTAGAGCCTAAAGAATAATAGTAGCCATAACTTTTTGGCATATCCTCGTCACTACCTCCGTCACCGATAGTGTAAAACTTAAAGCCATTTTCCCTAATAGCTTTTTTTACTTCATCTTTTTTATATGTTTTACATTCATCACTTTCAGTTGACCCTCTCAAAATTCCGTCATCTTCAAAGTAATAAACATATTCATAATTATTTAAATTAATTGCCATAGTTTACTCCGTTGTTGATTGATAAAAAAAAACACGCCGTCTAGTCCTAGAACCAAACGGCGTATCTTGTTGCTGACTTACTGACCTTCAGATTTTTCGGTTTCTTGTTCTGATACCTCTACAACCTTTTTGTCTTCTTTGGGTTGCTCGGCGTGGTCTGCTTGCCATGCTGTTTTAATTTTGCGTAACTCTGCATGATATTGCGGACTTTTAAACTCGTGGGTCATTAGCTTATGAACCTTCGAGGAAATTTTACAATATTATTTTTTACGCTACGATATAAAACGGCTTTTAATCCGTTCCGTACCTTTACAATCACGAAAGAATGTTCGTCACACTCTCGCAACTGTTCGGCTGTAAAAAGGGATAATTGCCTACTAGGCATTTATAAACCCTTCTTGAATAGCAAAATGAAACATTTTTAATTTCAAGGCTTTGCTTTTTGTTTTATTGTACAAGTCAAAAAATACATTTTTATCTTGTGTGAATTGCCATTTTTCTTTGGCTTCATTGTTTTGTATTTTTTGGACTGCTCTATGAATTTTAGCCATAGTGTACTCCATTTGTTAGCGTTGATTGATTAGTTGCTTATGCAACAGACAAGCCGACAATGTGCCGACTTGTTTCGACTATTTAAGCCTCTTCAGTGTTGCTTTTAGTTTCTTCTATAAATGTAATAATCAACGTCATTGATGTTGGCTTCTTCTTCGCCTCCATCATAATGATTTAATGAATGACCTCTGCCTTCTATTCTTGCGTCATCTTTCCATCTTTCATCATCAAAATACATTTTGGAATTTTCTGGCACATCTGGCAGAATACACTCATCTATGTAATTGTCTAAAGCCTCGTCCCATGCCTTATCTGCTTCACTGTCAGTCATCACAGTGTAATCCCTGTCTGAATATTCATTAATTTTATAAAAATCAATGTCTTGCCAAATTTCAAAAAAATAATCATCAACGTGATATTTTGAAAGTTGCCTTTCAATAATAACACAAGGCTCATCTTGTTCGGTTTGATAATTAT
>Ga0222715_10000651_pt1 | contig 34505 bp, 50 predicted proteins | sample C33_9DmetaG_FD_165056 | JGI IMG/M metagenome (GOLD analysis project Ga0222715, IMG submission 165056) | Estuarine water microbial communities from San Francisco Bay, California, United States - C33_9D | ecosystem: Environmental > Aquatic > Marine > Unclassified | place: USA: California...
ATTAGTCGACTGAAGGCTGTTAGGCCCCATACTGCTATGCTGTCTTTATGAATTGGCTGTTTTAAAAAACTAAGATACTGTAACCAGTTACTATCGCCTTGTCCACCAAGATTTGTATATTTACAATCTAGTTTTTCTGCTAGTCTGCCTACCCATCCGCCTAAACGAAGTTCATCGTCAGTGCCTTCAGTCCAACTACATCCTAATGCATAAAGATGTGTTACCACTGATCCTGAGCTTTAGCACGTAGTCTTTTGTAACGTCGAATAGCGGCTTCTTTTTCCTTGCGGCGCTTTGTACCTCTTGATTCATAGTACTCGCGTTTGCGTAATTCCTGAAGTAGTCCATCATCGGCTACTTTCTTTTTAAATTTACGTAATGCTTTTGTAAAGTCGCCATTGTGTACTACAACATGCAATCCTCTAAGTTCGTCGTCACGTTTGTTTTTGTTAAATTTCATCTAATCCTCGTTTGATGTAGTGTTCTAAAAATTGCAAGTCATATATACGATTTGCACTAAGTTTATTATACGGGGTAATCCCGTCATTTGTCAAGTAAAAAGTGTTAGGTTGAGAAATAATCCAGCCTGCTATATTTCGTGTTATAGGTGTACAAAAATCAAGATCAATAATTACCATGTTAACTTTTTTAACATGATCAATCATCCAGTCTATTTCTAAATCATCTAAATGATCGTATAGATAGATATTTACTGGAGCAGTAGTAGTTGACAATAAATCACTTACTGCATCTTTTATTTCTTTTTGTGGATGCACTAACATAATGCTGTAAACATCATTGTTAAGTGTGTCTGGCGGAGTTATTAAAGTAATATCACTCATTGCGTTTTTGTAATTTGCTCCAAAGGCTTGACTCATCTTGTTCATTGTTTTGAACATAAGGCTCCTGATGCCATGGCAAATCTTCATCCTTACCTTTTATATATCTGTCTTTATAGTACTTGATATTCTGTTCTGGATGGTCTGTTTTCCATGCTTTTTTAGCTGCCTTATAGTCTTCGTCGCCCTCGAGTGTTTCTACAAAATTACTACGTTTTAATTGTTCTTTCTCATCCAGTCTGTCACTGCTTCCTCTTTGTTGTCCGGCTCCAGTTGTGTTACGCAACTCGGTAGTGGAGTCGTCTTCTTCGGTGCCTCTGGTTTCTCTGGTACTGGCGGTAGTGCTATTTCTATCTGCGGTCGGTGCATATTCATCATGTTTTTTATCATGGATTTTGTTGTCATTATTATTCTCCTTGCCAGTTTTTGTACTACGGCGCATTTCAAATGTCGCTTGGCTGGCTATCAGTAATAGAACTGCTAGTGGATCAAATACAAATATTATTGTAATAATTACCCATCTTACAGCTTCTTCTAAAATATCTTGGTCGGTGTCTCCGTAAATAAATTCAGCAAGATATTTTATAGGTCCTACTTCTGCTTCTAACTTCCTATACTCAGCTTGTAGAGTATACTTGGTTTGTGTCATACTGTCAATGTCATTATTGGCTGTTATGATTTTCTGTGTCTGTTCTGTGATTATGGCTTCAACTGTGGCATCCTTGCCTACAGTTAAACTATCTCTTAGTCGTTGTATTAGAGTTTGACTTGCAACTACTTGTGCATCGGCACTTGCTCTAATACGTGCAATTTCATCTCGGGCTGTTGTAATAATAGGCGATTCGGTATTGCGTACTTCGTCAATCTTTCCTAGTACTACAAGTTCACGTTCTTTGAGTGCAGGTATCTGTATTTCACGTATGTCTTTAACTACACTTGCTAATCTAGTACGCTCGTTGTTGACTGTAGTTGTTGCATCTTTACGTATAGTCGCAACCTGTGCATTTAGATCAGTTACAACAATTTTTTGTTGTTCAATCCAAGCATTAGCAGCACGCCTTGTATTAGGTCCAGCAGCGCCATCAGGATTAGCACCTATTGTACTTTGTGCTTGTTTAATTTGCTCACGCTCATTGCTTGCAATCTGTCCTTCAACTTTTGTAATCGTTGCATTAATCGTTGAAATTTGTGCAACGATTGTGTCTGCACTACTTGCGTCTACAACAAGACTAGATATTTGTGTTTCGTATTCCTTTGCACTTGTTTCTAAACGTATAATCTCATCTGTAATATTTGTAAGCTGATCTTCATATGGTGAAGTACGACTTGCATCATCTATTCTAGCATTTTCAATAATACCGTTCTGTTCGACAATAGCAGGTTCAATGCGTGTGTACGCTGTGTCAATACGCTCTTGCTCTTTGTCAATTTGTTCTTGTATAGCAGTGTTGCCAGTGCCTACACTTGCTTCTGCTTCTGTAATACGTTGTTCGGCTCTAGTAATAATTTCAAGTTGTCTAGTAAGGTCTTGTTCAATGCGTTCTATTTGTGCAATGCCTTCGTTGGCTGCACTAGTTTGTTCAATATGTGCTTTACTTAGAAAGCCAAAGATGCCCATGCTTGTAATAAACATTAATACAACCACAGCAATAGCTAGATAGTATTTTAGCCACCAACGTGCTTTGTGCCAATACTTGTGCAACCACACTGCTGTAACCAACTTGCCTATTTCTAAAGCACCGCCCATAATAACAATGGGTAGGGCAGCGGCGGCAAAAATTGCCACTAGTCCGCTGACCGAATAATATATTGCAACGGCACTAATACATAGTGCAGTTATTAAAACTAGTAAACCTAAAATCATCGTGTAGTATTTAGCCTATTCCCACCTATAGAATATATGCGCACCTATTCTACCAACTAGTTGTAGTGTCTTAGCCCACCGTGGCTCCACATATGTAGCGTGATAGTGTGTAGAACCTTCGGTAATGCCACGAAATTTGTTTTCTTCAACCATATTCCATGCAATACCTTGTGCTTCCACCCAGCGATCTTGATCCTGCGGTCTGTCATGTTTCCCATCACAATACCAACTAAACTGACATTTGTTACGCTTCATAGAGCCATCAGCATTTTGCAAACCTTGCTTGACTACTTTGCAAATTGTGTTAGGATAACGTGTGTCTTGTACACGATTCATAACAACGTCTGCTACTGCTGCTTGGTCTGCTAGATTGCTTCCTCTTGCTTCGTAGTAAATGTTAAGTGCCATACATTGCACTTGAGGAAATAGTTTTTCTAATTCGAAGTTCTGTGCTGGCGCCGGGCTGGCCACAAAGAATAGCATTGCTGCTGCGATATACTGTTTCATGTTTTACCTCAATGATTGTTTTTGTTTATCGACGCATACTTGAGATGTCTTTTGCATCTTCTTTTCTGTCTGCGAATACTGGTACCATATTACTTTTGTGCATAGTTGCAATACCTAGCAACTGACGCTCGCCTGAATACACCATGGACTCTTTTGCTGGGCCGTGTCCTGCAATCTTGTTGCCTAGTGGTACTGTATCTCTTGTTTTGTAATTTGGTATTTCGTTGGTGTGTTGTGCTTTGCTCTTTCCTACACCCATCTTTACAAGCCACTGCTCGTGTTCAGCTTGTGCTTTTTGTAGCTTCTTACTCTTGCTTTGTTTCTGTTTACGATTGTAACGAGTGGTGGTCATATAAGGACCAACTAGTTGCATAGTCATAAAAAAACTCCTGCTAATGTTTCTACTCTAAGTAATATAGCAGGAGTTTATTTGTTTGTCAACCTTTATTTTGCCATTTTAGCAACTGCGGCATCATAGTCTTCGCGACTTACTACACCCTCAGTTAGTAGACGCTCACGGTTTGCCATATGTGCGGCTTGTGTATCGTCTTTTGAACCACCGAAGTAAGGAACGCAATGTCCTTCCATTTCCATAATCTCTGTTACTCGTTTCATTTCGCCGTTGTAGTCTACTTTGAAGTCTCCTAAGATACGTCCAAACTTGCCCTTCATATCTTCGCCATGCTTGTCTTCAGTAGTAATAAGTTTGCCGCCGTGCTTCATAAGTTCTTTTAGTCTTGCTTTAGCTGCTTCGCCAAACAAGTCTTCTACTCTATCACTTGTGCGTGACTCAGGCGTGTCAATACCCATGATGCGTACACGCTCGTCTTTTAAACAAACACCAAATCCTAGATCGATATCTACGTCGACTGTGTCCCCGTCGACTACTTTAATGACGGTTACGTCATATTCATTCTGTTGCATTGTTGTGCCCTCTCTAAATAATGTGCCCGTATTATTTAGCCATAAAAAAAGACGCTCCGAAGAGCGCCTTTAAGTTGTTGTGTGTTTAACTTAGAAGTTGAACGATACACTTGCTGTTGGAGCAAAGTCTTCTGTGTCTACATTATAGTTTGCACCTGCTGTAAATGTTGCGCCATTTACATCTACTTCGTACTCACCACCGATGTTTTGTAGTGCATCTGTGTCGTCACCGTTTAGGTATGCTGTTAAGCCGCCACTGGTTACTACACTTTCAAAACCAAATACTTCTGCATCCATGTCGTATGTTGCTGCACCACCTAGCGATGCTACGCCAAGATCAACGCCTGCAACGCCTGCACCTAGTACAGTGTTTTCACTGTCCATGTTATAGTCTGCCGCTGCTGTTAAAGAAATAACGTCACCAAATGTAAAAGCACCTTGTACATTACTTACGTCTGTGATGTCTGTTGTCCAGTCTGTAAGACCAACTGCTACACTTACTGCACCTGTTGTTACTTGTAGTGACTCAGTCATTGCTGGTGCTGCTAGTGTTTGCTCACCTTCAGCGCCTGGCATTACACCATTGTCATCACCAAATGCCATTGCTAGGCCATTTAATGATGTACCAACTGTCCAGTTGTCTAATGTTACAGCGTTGCCGTCTGTTGCACTAAAGTCTAAATCTACAGTTGCCATTCCACTTACGTCTACACCTAGGTCAAGACCCATTGTTCCGCCAATTTTGTCGTTTGCTGTTTCAGCAAAGTCGAGTGATACTTCACCTGAGATAACAGGACCAGCTGCCGGTGCTGCTGTGTCTTCTGCTTGTGCTACACCAGCAAATGCCAATGCTGCGATTGTTGTAATAAATACGTTACGCATAATAATTTCCTTCTTGTTTTGTTATGTGTTCATAAAGTAAAGGGCAAGTTCAACGCTTGCCCTTTCACTGTTTTATTTATAACATACTTTAGTAAAAGTGCAACCTTTTAGGTGAATCTTTACTAAGAGTGTGTTCTCTTTGCAACAGTTATCCGCCGCCTTGGAAACTGCCATCGCTGGCTCTGTACCAATTCTTTTGGTTGTGTATTCTACCTAGCAGTTCTTGTATCTCACGCATTTCTTCATGCAGTTGTACAGATACATCACCTTGTGCAATAGCCAAGCCTCTGCGTCCTGCTTTTGCTCTCAGTGCTGATTCAATAACTTCAATGTCACGAATTGATAGTTCAAACTGTTTGTTTGGTTTCATTCTAAACCTATACAAGGAATAATGATTGATTGTTTACAACTGTCTGGATAAGCAATAGCTGCGCCTAATATAGGCAAGCCTACCATCATAATAGTAATAATCAAGAATGCCCAGCCTAAGCCTTTTGTTGTGCAATAGTTTATTTGTTCACTCATGCTCGCCACCATTTGCACGACCGTTGTACTTGCGACCTGATTTCAAGATGTTGTTGAGTGACTCTGGATTGTTTTCTGCTTGGCGGAATGTTACAACTGTAATTGTAATACCACTAATAAGCAATAGGTGGAATGCTGCGCTGAGACCGAAAGCCACATAACTTCCTACCATTACTGCAAAGATACCACTCCAGATAAAGAATAGACACTGGAAGATCATATGTCCTACCATAGGGTCTAAATTTCGTAGTGGTGACTTTTCTACTGTCATTACACTGTCCCACATTTCACGTGGAATATTTATAAGTTCTGATATTGTGGTTGCCCAGCCAATGGGTTTTGGATTCTTCATAGTTTTCTCCTGTGTGTCTTTTAGTGTGTACTATATATAGCATAAAAAAATACAGAAGTCAACCATATAAAGTGTGTTAAAGTGTAGCAGGCATGGTAAACAGAGCTCTTACATCATGTGGCTCTTCAACAACAAGCGGCTTACGTGCAAAGATGCACCACTTGTATGCAAACATTGTGTCTTTGGTTGTACAAAATTCTCTAAAACTTGTGCCTGTGGTGTACACATCATCTACAACCATCCAAGGATGATCGCCGGGTGTTACATACTTTTCCATAGCATACTGTAGAGGCAAGCCGCCACGTGGAATACCAACTACCTTGCTAAAAGGCTCCTTCTGGTAGTCCATGATCATACGTGCTAGTCCGTCCCACCATTCAGGGCGTATAGCATCGCACTCAATCTTCCATGCTAGTTTGTTTCCTGCGTGACTAATAAAGTCTCCGACTTCAAATAAATTTGCACTAGTGTGATACGGCACCGCAGGCCTCCTTTATCATTTTAATATTTTGTGATATCTTTGCATTAAACTCTGCATCTGTCAAGTTGTAGTTTAACCCTTCGCTTAATGCTCTACTAAAACTTGCTGTGATGTCGCTATTCATTGATAGTCTGCGACATGCTTCTTGTGTAGCATATCCGCCACTTAGGAACACAACTTTTTCTACATTAGGAAACACTGTGAGATTGTGATATAAGTTGGGTACTTCCGGTGGTGTTAGTTTAAGGATACATTTACCTGGATATTCATCTAAGAACTCTTGTAAGTGATACATAAGAGCATCTTCGACTTCGCCTTTGATAGGATGGTCAATAGGTACTTCAGGTTCAATGATTGGTACAAGTCCATGCTCCCAAATAGTACGAGCAAGTGTAAACTGTTGTTTGAGTACAGGATGTACCATGCCTGTACCGTGTACAATGCTACGCATCTTTGTACCATAAATCTTAGGACCAATGCCGTTTGTAGCAAACTCCAACATCTGCTTTACTGGAAACTGTTTGAGTGTTCCGTCAGCATCACAGCCACTGTCAATCTTTAGGAACGTGTCAATACCTTTTTCATCCAAGATGTTAACCATGCCACGTGTAACTGTGTCTTGGTAGAGGATTGCTCCCCAGATGTTTTTGTCGTTGAAGTCAGGACTGTTGACCATTCTAAGACGCATAGCATGAACTTTCTCCATCTTGTCTGCTTCTGTGTACGCTTGTCCGTAGCGTTCTAGTACGCCACCTGTTGAACCACCACTGTGATCCATTGCTGCAATAAATCTATGATCACTCATATGACTCTCCTGTTTCACGGAAGAAGTTTTCACTCCAAAATGCTTTGTCGTCAATCCATACATCGTAGTTTTCTTTTTTGCCTACACTAAGTTCATGATACTTTGCTCCCCAACCATCTAATTGATTTTTGGTTAAGTCGTAATAGTCAACGCCACTAACACAACCTCTTGCTGTCATGTATTTGATTGTGTGTCCTGCATCGTATAATGCATTTACTCGTGCAATGCGTTCTGGCATTGGTATATGATTAGCATAGTCTTTTTTGCCGCCGCTGTCAGGTATGATTACTTCTTTACAAATTGTTCCGTCAATGTCAATTACATATTTCATTTTAATAACTCTGTGCTAGGCGCCACATCAAATACTCTTTTGATTCGATAGGCGGATACTTTGCTGATTCACCTTTGCGTAGGTTGAATACTTGTGTGCCTGGTGTAGGATCTACAAAATGTGGCATACTATAACGCTGTTGATGTATGTGACTGTTGACTACACGATGTTTAGTACTTTTAAAATAATCGTTAGTCCAACGCTGTAGTAGATCGCCAATATTACAAACAACGCCATTGTCCGCATAGGGTACTGGGTGCCAAGTGCCATTAAGGTCTTGAACTTCGAGTCCTGGTACATCGTTAATCTGCCAAAGTAAAGTAATAGTACCGTAGTCACTATGTTCTCCTATTCGCATTTGCTTGTTTTCAACAGGTCCGTTATATGCTGGATAATGAATAACTCTTGTGGTGTTAAACGGTTGCATATGAGAATCTACAAGTGTAGTACCGGTATCTAAAATAGTATCAAACTTTTCTAATATCTTTAGTGTAAGTTTATCTGCAATGTCGATACTTTGTAGTGCTGTTGCTTTAAATCCAGTTAGTTCAGTAGGCCAAAGGTCTTCTGGCATACGTGTATTGTTGTAGTTAAAACTTTCTTTAATATCCTTAGGTGCAGTAGGGTCTACATTTTCGTCACCTACCATACTGTAACCTAAATTAGTATCTGGGTTATAAGGATAGTTTTGCTTTACATCCATTGGCAGTTCAAAGAACGCTTTCATTTGTTCTTGCCAACTTTTCATATCATCTTGCTCTACTGTGTTTAGAGCATTTGTGAACACGGCGAAGCCTACTGTTGTGTAGGCTTCGTCAATGCGATCTAAAGCGTCTGATGCTTGTAAATCAATTACTGGAATCATTAGTTAGGAACCTGTGATGTAATGCCTTCAACATAAAACATCATAGTGTCTAGTTGCTGTCTAGTTGCTACTTCGCCTTCTTTCAGGAACACTGTTCCGTCTTGCTTGTTAATTGGACCTGTAAATCCAAACAACTCGCCTGCGCTAATAGCATCTTTTACACGCTGTGCTTCTGCTTGTACATCAGCTGGCATGTTAGCAAACGGTGCCATTTGTACAGCGTCTTCGTTCATGTGTCCAAAGTAATCGCCTGTTTCCCATGTACCGTCTAGCACTTGTCCTACTTTCCTAATATAGTAAGGACCCCAATTATCAATAGTTGCTGTCAATTGTGCGTTAGGAGCAAACTTCATTTGATCACTTGCTTGTCCAAAGCCAAGTACACCAGCTTCTTCTGCCGCTTGTAGTGGAGCAGGTGAATCAGTATGTTGTGCTACAATGTCACAACCCTGTTGGATCATAGCCACTGCCGCATCTTTTTCTTTGCCTGGATCATACCATGTGTATACCCAAGTAACTTTTAGGTCTACATCTGGATTCATTTTCTTTGCACCTAGATAGAATGTGTTGATTTCACGCATAACTTCTGGGATTGGAAATGAAGCAATATAACAAATGGTGTTTGTTTTTGTCATCATACCAGCAATAATGCCTTGTACGTGTCTTGCTTGATATAGTTTTAAGCCGTAGTTGGCAGCATTTTCTGATTGCTTATAACCTGTAGCATGTTCAAACTTTACGTCTGGAAACTTCTTTGCCACTGACATCAGTGGATCCATATATCCAAATGATGTAGCAAAAATAATGTCATTGCCTTGTAGTGCTAGTTGTGTCATTACACGTTCAGCATCTGCTCCTTCTGGCACACTTTCGACAAATGTAGTTTCTACTCTGTCTCCAAATGCTTCTTCTACTTGTTGACGACCAATGTCATGACGATAAGTCCAGCCGTGGTCTCCTGTTGGGCCAACGTAAACGAAGGCTGCTTTTACTTTGTCCTTTGGTTCATCAGCTAATGCTGACATGCCGAAATACCCCATCAACATAATCGATGCGGTTAATAATTTAAATAGTTTCATTAAAATGGTTTCCTTTGTGTGTGTGGATGTACTTTAACCTATGTCTCATCCGTAATAGCAGGCCCGTTCTGTTACCAGGTGGAACCCATACCCTGCTTGCCTATTTAGGCAGCAATTGCCATTGCTGGCGCATAATTGTCATTTGCAATTATAGTTGTTGACCAATAACGCAGTCATCCGGTAAACTCCACTTCACTACAACACCTGTCGATCCTAGTTCAGCCCCATCAAAAGCACATCCTTCAACTTGTAACCAACCTGTTCTTCCAGGATGTGCTTATGGTGGAGCTGTGGGGTACTGCCCCCCAGTCCAGTATGCGTTCACGTTGCTTCAACGTTTACAGTCTATTTATAACACAGATTTAAAAACATGTCAACCATGAAAATATAAATAGTTGTATGAGACGATTTAGTATAGGCGATGCAGCTTTCAATATAAGTATGACATGCAATCTTACATGTGACGGATGTGAAAGTTTTAACAACTACAATTTTAAAGGACAAGTAAAGTTTGCAGACTATGCCAACTACTATAAAGAATGGAGTAAAAAACTTGATATTGAAATTGTTACTATTCACGGCGGTGAACCATTTACAAATCCAGACATATTGAATTGGGTTGTAAATTTAAAAAAGTTATGGCCAACTGCTGATGAGTATTATGTAGCAACCAATGGCACCATACTACGTAACAAGATTAAAGTTGCAAGACAAATTATCGATCAAGGATACTTTATAAATGTATGTGTTCACGATCCTGAAATGTACAGAGATATACGTGCTCAATTAGAAGAAGTATTAGAACCGTATAACTTTTTAGTACGCAAAATGGATATTGGGTACGAATACTACGACGAATACACTGATCAAATATATGGAATATTAGAATACAATTATCATTTTAAGAAAAGCGCCATCGATTATATAAAAGACAAAACATGGTACATGCATCGTAGCGATCCTGTTCAAGCATATAAAACTTGTTTAGAAGATCTTAGTCCTTGTAACTTCTTTCATAAAGGATTGTTGTACCAATGTCAATTGACAGCATTACGTGATGATTTGTTTTTGCAATTTAGTATTGAACCCGAGGCAGTTGACTTGCTAAAGAAATACAAGTACGGTGACCCATTTGACTCTATGGATAAACTACGCAAGTTTTTTAGAACTCATAACTCGCCAATTCCACAATGTACACTGTGTCCAGGTTGCAATGACACACACCCTATATTTCCAATGGCTAAAAAGAAAATTAAGTTTTAATTACCACTTAGTGGCACGTACCTTATTAATGTTTCTCTGTGATTTAATTGCATTCATACAACTTAGTATGCGTCTCGATTTTTGATGGGGTCTATGATAACCATTTTTACTCTGCCAAGTTTTATCTTGTTCCATTTCTTTAGCTAGTTCTTTGGCCAACAATGTTTCAATGTACATTAAATCTTCATCGCCAAGGTTGTTAAACTCTTTTGACACCATTGTGAAATCTCCTATTATATGCTTGTTCAAAACCGTCTTCATAATCATATAACGGAGCCCCATTGCACCCGTCTGCCCATAACCTTTTAAAATAACCATCAGCCGATTGCAATGCTGTAGCATCACTTTCAGCAATATGACCTTTTACCATCCAAAACAACCTATAGGCTTCTTTGTGTTCTATCATACTGCTATTTATATTAGGTGATAGTTGTTGGCGCTAACAAAGATTTAAGCGCCTTCAGGAAAGAACCAATACAGCAATCCACCACCCGAGTCAATTTCTTTTTCAAGTTCTTCAGTTCGCATGTAATTAATAGTTTGTCCATGCACTTGTATTGCCCACATATCACCTGGATCGTAAAAAGCAACGCCTTCCATTGCATTTCGACGAAACGTAATAGCACGATAGGTTAACTCGTCATCTGCCTCGTAGTGCGGCGGAATGCCATAGTTACTCATAATGTATTTTTTTAAATCAGCTAGTGTGTTCATGTTATCAATTCCTCTACTGTTATTTATTACATATCTCTTTTCTTGTCCTGAATTTCTTTACGACGATCGGATATTAGATCTTTCATTTCAGTCAAGGCTTGCCTAGCACGAACAGCTGATGCTTTTACTCCGCTTTCAAACTTTTCACTTTCTTTGATATAGATATCAACAGCCAGCATAAGCTCTTCGTGTAGACTTTTCTTTTCCATTACTTGCCTGTGTATGCATTATTAAGATTGACCTTTAGGTCCAACAAGCTGTCTTGGTTTGCTTGATACCTAATACCAATGCCGCCTTTGTTGCGCCAACGGTCGATGTTACTAGGTTTATCATCAACTAAGATGTTTGGTTCTCCTGTAATTTTATCAACTGCATATGCTTCTTTAGCACCAGTAAAAATAAGGTTATGTATTTGCGGCATGAATCCGTATCTAGTTAGCCATACACGTTTATGATACGAACTGTTGTCTTTGTCTCCACGCAACGGGCTTGAACAAATGCCATACTCGTCACCTGCAAGTTCTCTACAGTGATCAACTAGTTCTTGGCTTGTTGGAAACAGCTCAAGTGTATCAAAAAAGTTTGTGTGTTTAAGTGCCATGATTGAGCCATCGCGATCTGGTAAGTCTTTCCAGTGTGCTACGTTATAAAAACGCTCAATACCACCGAAGAAGTCAGCAATGACTCCGTCCATATCTAAATATAATTTCATGTGTGCCTCTCTATTTGCCTAAATTATGCTTTATTATAACATAGGAGACTGCGTTGTCAACCAGTTTATCACCAAGGTAGTGCAATATTGTATGCGTATAGTACTCCGGTTTTGTCTGCTACGTATAGTTTTGTTCCGTATCCATTATACCATATCGAAGTTGGTTTGTTATTTGCTATCATTGGAATGTCTACACTTTCTATTGCTGTGATAGTACCGCCTAAATCCCACGGAGTGCTATTTTCAAACAAATGCAACTTTCGTTGATTAGTTACAAACAATATATATTTTCCGTCGTGACTAACCTCAAAGCCAGTTATTTGATAATCGTCGCCAACTGGTATTTCGTGAGTTCCTCCACGTGGTATTACAAACTGCGCATTAGTTCCAGTATCAAGAGTCCATCCGCCTGTTGCATTTTCTACACTAGAGTTAGTTGAAGTCATTTGTCTTAACCAATAGATTTCTGGAGATGAAAAATCACGTAACAATACAAATAATTTATAGTCAATATTATTATTACCGTCTGCATCTTGTCTATAACGAAGATCAATAACATCCGTTGCTGCTCTATTAAATGTTGCATCACCTGCTGGGCCATTATCTTCTACCCACGATGTAATATTTCTTGTAGACGGTGGACCGAGAGCAGCAAAGGGAGACGGAGGTTCGCTTGATATATATGTCAAGTGGTACTCTCTGGATTGTCCAGTGCCTTCGGTTTGAATTGTAACAGCCCTCTTATCTGTAGTACTAGTCATACCATGCATAGGCCAGCTGTTGTGACTGGTGTTTTCTTTATAACCAAAATCTGACAAGCCGCTGTTGCCTAAGTCGTCTTGGTTGAAGCTCCATGTTTCTCTTAACAAAGTACCCGTGCCGTATTCTTTGAAAAAACTTAAATATCTAGAAGGAGAATTATAGTTTAAATTATTTTCCATTAATAAAGCATTTGAGTTTAAATAATAAGCTGGTAGGTTTGTCTGCCTAGTTCCGGTCATTATACCTAACGTTTCGTTTGAACCTCTTGCAGGAAGGAAAGTCAATGTACTCATATCATAAGGTGTGCTCAATGCGCCTATATGTAGTGTATTGCCTGTGCTCCACCCTTTGATAAGATAAAAAATAGATCCTGCCGGATCGCCGTTAGGGAACACGCCGCCATTTAAATCTTCATTCCATGCCATTCCTACCATTAAGGCATCTCCATGGACATCACTTAAAGTGTGACTAACTACAGTCTCTGTTGATAGTGTGCTTAAATCAAAAGGTGTACTCATAGTTTTTGTTCTAAAACTCCAATCTTGTAGGTCATTACAATAAACTACTTTTGTTCCGTCATCGGTGATATAACCGCCAAAGAATTCACTTGAAGTATCTGATTGCGTAGGTGTTGAAGACATAGTAGTCAAGTCGTAGCCTGTGCTTAATGTATATTTAAATAGTCCGCCGCCGGTACCATCTGTACCAACTATTAATTCAGTACCGTTACTATTAAATTTTAATAATGTTAATGTGCTACTAAAAATACTAATTCCATAACCACCAAAAGTAGTTGTCTGTGTGGGTGTAGTGTTAATTGATGTAATATCCCATGCAGTATTAAGAGTGTATTTTTTAATATAGTTTCGTGTTGAACCAAGTTTAGCTGTTATAATAGTTGTACTATCAATATATATTGTATGTGTTCCTACATCATTTTGAGTAGGCATAACCTGTTGTTGTTGTGATTCAAATAGTCCTTGCCGATTTTGTAGCCAGTCAGGATCTGCATCAGTATCGCCTGGAAAAAATCTAAAATTAGATTGATAATACTGTTGGCCGGCGTTGACTGCGGAAGATGCAATAAATCCTCTATTGTTTGGCATAACACTAGGATTGTAAATGATCTCTCCAAGGCCGCTAGACCCTACACTCTTTAATCCAGTAGCTTCTAAGCCATGTAGTCGAGGTCCTACACCGATACTTGGGTACTCGATAGTAGAAATTTTATATAGTCTTGGATTAACACTTGTATTATTAATAGTAACCGATACTGATGTTGCTAAAACATCAGTACCTGGTGTATTTTGAATGTACGTATATAGTTCTACTGTAAAAGTTTCTGCATCATCTTCAAAGCTACTAGCGTCTGCGGTAGGAGTAATTGTAAAAGAAGCAGCATTACTGTTAATAGTTATTACTCCATTTGTGTCATCTAGCTCACCTTGATTACTTGCTTCCCAGTATAGATCTGTTCCATTAGATACATTAGTTGTAGTCACATTGAACGTTAATGCACTTCCTTCGTCGATATTGTTAGCTGTTGGAACAATTGCATAAGTGCTATTGTATCCGCTTGATCCAGATGCTGCCATGAGCATTTTGGTTATAATCATGACATTGCGTCTCCGGCTTGAAACCCAAACCAAGTCGTACCGTTGTATGTAGTAAACACATAAATGTCTAGTTCTCCATTATTTGGCACGTCAGGCTGAACGCCACCAGACCATAATACACTAGACGGCCAAGTAATGCTAAAACCTGGATTACTTGTGCTCCTAGCTAGATATAATGTAAAAGATTCAACTCCAGATGAATATCCTTGAAATATAAAAGTTATATTGCCGGTTGCTGATATAAAAATATGGTTTGCACTACTAGTATCTAGAAGCTTTGTTCCTGAAACAGTGCCTTCGCTGTTAAAAAATTCAGTTACATTAGAATTTAAATTAATATTGCCTGTGCCGTTTGCAGTAATGTCAATATCACCATTAGTTGTTGAAGTAGTAATATCATATGTTTGTACGTCAAGGTTACCACCTAACTGTGGCGATGTATCACTTACAACATCGCCGCCGCCGCCATCTGTAATTCCATATCCAGCAAGTGTTGTTGGTGTTCCTGTTAGATCAGAAAATGCAACACTTGTAAGATAGTTACTATCGTTTGTCCACTGGCTGATGTTACCACTTTTATTTGTTAATGTATCAGTTGAACTTGCTGTAAATACAATGTCACTTGTTAATGCAAAGGTTCCTGGTGTTCCACCTGGTATACTATGAGTGTTAATTGTACCTAAACTTGTAATATCATATGTTTGTGCATCAAGGTTACCGCCTAGTTGTGGAGTAATATCATCGAATACACTAGCAATTCCTTTTGATATCCAAATGTAATCGCCGGTGCCACTGTTTAAAGTTGGATCCCAACCTAGAACGTCACCTGTGCCTGCAGTACTTGTATTTAAATGCGCATCTACACTTGCATCTGCATATCCTCCTCCGCCACCGGAAATATCAGAAAGTAAGGCATAGGTACCTCCGCTACCTGTAGGAAGAGTGTGTCCGTTTAAACTACCAGTAATTGTAACGCCATCGTTGCTGGTTGCTAATCGTTCATTATTGTCATAGTATAATGTACTTGCTGAATTATTAAACTGAGCAAATTTACTTCCACCTGAATTTTGGATAATAGTTGTAGAGGATATAATTTTTGTTGTACCAGAGCCGTCGCCAGCTCCTGTGTCTTTTATAATACTATCGGTGCCATCGTGAAATATTTCAAAATCTGCCGATGCACCTAATGCTAGTTTGCCATTATCAGCAAAGGTAATACTACTACCATTTGCAACAGGTGTTGTGATAAATCCTGCATCATTAGTTAGATCGCTATTATTAAGTCCTGATATACCTGTAATGTATCCGCTATCATTGTTTAACTGGCTTATATTTTCGCCATTTATACTAGTAAGATAGCTGCTCAAGTCAGGTGGTGTATATTGAAATTGCCCATTTACATTATTATAAGATACATTGCCTGACCCACTTGCGGCTGCACTAGCAATAAAACTTAAACTGTTTAATTGTATGTACCCTGGGTTACTAAAATTAACAGTAATGTTACCTTCTAAATCACTAGTTGTTGATATAGAAGTTCCGCCGTTGATAGTAAGTGTTTCGCCTCGAGAAATACTAACGCTAGAAGAATCGTCTGCTGTAATATTAAAAACATTATCTTCAATACGACTAAACCTATCTATAACTGTAGTTGCAAAATTTGGATCGTCTCCTAATGCTGCTGCTAGTTCATTTAACGTATTTAATGCACCAGGAGCACTATCAATTACATTAGCAATAGCACTATCAATATTTGCTTGATTAACTCCGTCAGTGATACCAAATCCTGCTAAAGTTGTAGGCTTGCTTGTTAAATCGGCAAAAGCCACACTAGTTAAATAACTACTCAAATCAGGTGGAGTGTAATCAAATTCACCAGTAGTGTCGTCATAGGATAACGCTGCTGTTCCTACTGAATTTGTTGTTACACTAATCTCTGTTAAATTAATATAGTTAGCATCATTTGTAAATGCACTTACATCCGTAGGAACTCCTGTAAGACTACTAAATGCAAAATCTTGTGTAAAACTATTTGTGATTGTTATACTATCAGCTGCATCATCTGTTGAGATAGAAATGTTTGTTCCGGCTACTAAAGTGACTGTATCTGTTTTACTATCTGCATCAATACTTGTTTGCCCAGAAACTGCAAAGGTACTAAAGGCATTTTGATTTATTTCGCCGGTTGCTTGAGAAGCTGCAAGTTGATCCCAGCCTAAACTAGTATACCCTTCGAACAAATTAAGTGAACTATTATATCTTAAAGCACCTAAAGTAGGAGAACTATCACGCTCAGCTGTGCTGCCAATTGGAATTTGTACAGAGCCAGATTCACTTGTGCGTGGAGCAATAGCATCAAAGTTATTATCCATTTCTGTATAGGTTAACGCTGAACCTTTAGTAGAACGTTTTATTACAGCCATTATGTTTGTTCTCCGTTATCATTGTAGTATTTACCCACATATGAATTTAGAGAATTTCCAACTACACCAGGATTGTCTTCGATGTAATCAAATGTTGTATACTCAAACAGCTCTTGTTCGGATTCAGTTAATGCTGTGTTAAACACATAGGTTTGTGCTATCAAACTTGCTTTAATTACCGGATCGGTCTCTGCTGCAATCTGAGCCAGTAAACTAGCATAGTTTGGATTTGCCATTAGTCATTTACCAACACAGACGCAACACCGTTGAGAGCCGAGTTTGCTGGAAAACTACCATGTCCTCCTGTGGCATCGCCTTGCCTATGAACAAGTTGATCTTCACAGTATACATCTGGACTTGTGCCTGCTACTGGATCGCCACATGCTGTTGCATCTCCAGCTCTAATTACATTACCTAATCCAGCAAATACGCTGGTTTGCGAGGCAACATATTTTGTTTGGTGAAAAGGATTTGGAGTAGGACTTGCGTGTCCTACATGTTTATATTTGTCAGTAACTAACTGAGGCATTTATACTCCTAGGCCATTTGAATGCCTGTGGTGCTGGTCATATATTGCTTGGCCATTTCTGGTTCTGTTTTGCACACAAACATTACTGTACTCTTATTTAGCGGCACTTTTGCATCCTGTGCAATAGTAAATGCAAACGGTGCTAGGCCCATTCCTTGCTGTGTTGCCATTAGTGCAAGAGGTTTGCTGACTGTAATAGTCTTATCGTTTTCTTCAACAAAACGTGCAACAACTTCGTCGCCGCTGGTTGTTTTGATTGTAATTGTATCGTTTGTTTTATATGGTGCTTCGATAATCATTAGTATCCAAATCTTTCTTTTGTTTTTCTAAACTTATTAAGTATATATTCTAAGTGAATGTCAGCTATCTTTAAGTCTGGGTAGTCATAAACGTTTTCTGAATCGTTCTTTGCATTGACCTTTGTAGTAGACAGTAATGGTTTAAGAAATTGGTTTGAACTAGTTGTACCTAGTCTTACTATTTCCATAGTATCTACATATTCATCGCCAATATCGTGTACACAATGCTGAAAGAAAGCATGATCGTGGTGTGGAACAGGCCTCTTTATATCAACAAGTTTTGTATTATCGTATTGTTTTACCAAGTCCATATGCACATCAAATGTGTATTCAGTTACTAGTTTTTTATAGCGTATATTTACAAAATCTTTGGTTTCAGTGAAGTTGTGTTGATAATGTCTCCAGTAATGCCAATAACCACTAATAAATCTTTCTATTGGATCGCGAACTAAAATATACATCGGCTGGCTGGGTTTAAAACGCTTCCTGTATTCCTTTTCACTGGTTCTTCCTGCTGATGGATAAGCTGAATTGTGCTCGTGCCAAGCATAGCCTTTGGGCATTGTCTGTCGCAACATAGTAGTGCCACACTTGTTAAAGAAAAACAGTACGCCGTCATTGTTGTGTAAGAATGCCATTTATTTTTTACGTTTTTTAGTAATCTTTGTTGCTCTTTTTGCAGCAACTTTCATTTTAGTTTTTGTTGCTCGAGGTTTACGAAGTGCCATTATAAACTGTATCCTGTTCCGTTATATCCAGTGTCTTCTAAATACGATAACATCTCTTGGTATCCACCAACTTTAGTTCCGCCTACAATAATTTGTGGAAATGTTCTAGCATTTGGAAATGTTTCAAACACTTGTTCTCTAGTAAAGTCTACATCTAATTGTTTGTAGGTATACTCGTACTGCCGTGTTTCGCATAAGCTCTTTGCTCTATTACAAAACGCACAGTTTTCTTTGCCCCAAATCTCAATCATAAACTAAAGCCTTTGAACGTATCTTTTTCTACATCTTGCTTTGTACCGCCTGACACATAACTTGTAATTTCTGTTTCTTGTGGAGCAACTTGCACGTCTGCACCTGAGATCCATTTCTGTGTCCACGGTAGTGGGTTAGCTTTTTGATTGTATGGCGATTTAAGATTTACGTTTGTCATTCTACGTGTACAGATCCATTCAATATACTGTCCTAATAGTTCTGTGTTTAGTCCAATCATCGAGCCATCTTTGAACAAGTACTGTGCCCATTGCTTCTCTTGGTCAACAGCATCAACAAACATTTGAATACATTCTTCTTCTGTTTCTTTTGCAATCTTAGCATAATCTGGGTCATCTGTTTTAAGAATCTTTAGTAGCATCTGTGTACTTGCAAGGTGCAAGTTTTCATCACGTGCAATTAGTTTGATAATCTTAGCATTGCCTTCCATTTTCTTTAGTTCGGCAAATGCCCAACTACATGCAAAGCTCACATAGAAACGAACACCTTCAAGAATGTTAACACTCATTAATGTAAGCCACAAGTTCTTTTTTAGTTCGTACAAGTCTACAGTAATCTTCTTACCATTAACTGTGTGTGTACCTTCACCGAGTAGGTTATACCACATGCTCTGTTCGATCAAGTCGTCGTAATACTTTGAGATATCTCCAGCACAATCTACAATCTCTTCGATGTCCATTAGCTCGTCAAACACTTTGCTTGGATTACTATAAACATTACGAATAATATGTGTGTAAGAACGACTGTGAATTGTTTCACTAAATGTCCATGTTTGGATCCAGTTTTCAATCTCTGGTAAACTTACAATAGGAGCAAATGCTTCTACTGGTGCTCTGCCTTGCACACTATCCAGCAGGATCTGACGCTTTAGATTTGATGTAAAGATATGACGTTCATGATCAGTAAGTGATTTAAAGTCTTTTGAATCTTTAATGATATCAACTTCTTCTGGTCGCCAAAAGAAACCAAGTTGCTTGTCTGTTAGCCCGTCAAAGCTCTTGTACTTTAATGTATCGTAGCGTTGGATAGTCGGACCGCCCGACGGATCTAAAAACGCTAGAACTTTTGTGTGATCAGTTTTGTTTGTTGTATCAAAAACGCTCATGTGTGTATCCTTTTTTTAAGTTATAGCATACGTTTTCTAGTTTGTCAACTAGATAACGCAGGTTTCGCAATATTCGTCTTCGACGTCAGCTGATTCAAGTTCTGGTAGAGCTTCGGTGCCTATCATTTTATTAATGTCTATTTCGCCCTGGCCATCGTGTGTGTTAAAATAATATAGTTGCTTACCACCGTATTTATAAAACATCAGTACGTGTTGTAGCATTGTACTCATTGGAATCTTTTCGTCATCATAAAATACAGGATTATAACTTGTGTTTACACTGATCCCTTGATCGATATACTTTTGTAGCACTGCCATAATTTTTAAGTAGCCTTCTGGTGACTGTTGATCCCATAGTAAATCATACTTGTTCTTTAGTCGTTTGTACTCAGGTACAACCTGTTTAAGAACACCATGCTTTGATTGCTTCACACTAATTAAACTACGTGGAGGCTCAATGCCGTTGGTTGCATTTGCAATCTGCGCACTTGTTTCACTTGGCATAAGAGCCATTAGTGTACTATTACGAATACCTGTTGCTTTAAGTTGCTCACGTAGTCCTTTCCAATCCATACGCTCGACATGCGGAATTAATTCGTCTAAGTCTTTCTTGTATGTTTGGTTAGGTGTAATACCATGTCCGTATTTTGTTTCCATGTTGCCACTTGGTGCTCCAAACTCTGCTGCTAGGTCTGCACTTGCTTTGATTAGATAGTAACTCCATGCTTCTGCATACTCATCAACAAGTTGTAGCCCTTCAGAATCAATGTTCTGATAATCAAGTCCATTCTTGGCTAACCAATATGCAAAGTTAATAATACCAACACCTAAAGGACGGCGCTTCTCTGTAGATAACTGCGCTGCTAGGATAGGATAATGTTGATAGCTTAACAGAGCATCTAGTCCACGCACTGCAAGTCTTGCTACACGTTCAAAGTCTGTAGGAGATTTAACATTACCCCAATTGATTGCACTCAGTGTACACAAACTAATTTCGCCATCAGGATCATCAAAGCTCTTTAGTGGCTTTGTTGGTAAGTCAATTTCGGCACACAAGTTTGACTGTCTAATAGGCGCAACCTCAGGAAGGAAACTGCCGTGGTCGTTGGCATTGTCTACATTCTGTAAATAAATGCGTCCTGTGTTCTTGCGCTCTTCCATAAAGCTACCAAACAATTGTGCTGCTGGAATAGTTTTCTTGCGCAGTCTTGTGTTGCGTTCTGCTGTTTCATAAAGTTCACGGAACCTATCTTGATCGGCAAAAAATGCATCATACAATCCTGGTACATCACTAGGCGAGAAAAGAGTTATATCGCCGCCTGTAACAAGTCTTTCATACATTAGTTTATTAAACTGCACACCGTAGTCCATATGACGCACACGGTTTTCTTCTGTGCCTTTGTTGTTCTTTAGCACTAGCATTTCTTCTGCTTCTAAATGCCAAATAGGATAGTAAATTGTAGCTGCGCCGCCACGTACACCGCCTTGGCTACACGACTTAGTTGCTGCTTGAAACATTTTATAGAAAGGAATAATACCTGTGTGGTATGCATCTCCCTTACGAATAGGCGAACCAATAGCACGGATGCTGCCGCCGCCGATGCCAATGCCTGCTTTTTGACTTACATACTTAACAACACTGCTAGTAGTAGCATTAATACTGTCAAGACTATCATCAGTTTCGATAAGAACACAGGAACTAAATTGACGCTGTGGAGTTCTAACGCCAGCCATAACAGGAGTAGGCAAACTAATATCATGGAGTGATACAGCATCGTAGTACTCCTTTACCCATGTTAGTCTAGTTTCTGCTGGATAGTCAGCAAATAGTGTTGCTGCTATTAGTATGTAGCACATTTGCGGTGTTTCAAAGATTTCACCACTGACTCTGTTTTGACACAAATACTTTCCTCTTAGTTGCTCCATAGCAACATAGGTTAGGTTTTCATCTCGTTCGTGTTTAATAAAACTGTTAATTTTATCCCATTCGTTGTCGTCGTATTTTGTAATCAATTCAGGATCGTAAAACCCTGCTTCGATATTACGTTCAACTAATTCTTTTACATGACAAGGATCGTAGCCGTCATAGACTTCTTTGCGTAGTGCATAATTGATAAGTCTGCCGCCAACATATTGATAGTTAGGATTTTCTTCACTGATAAGATCTGCTGCTGCTTTGATAAGAGTTTCTTGTATTTCGCTAGTCTGCATTCCATTGTAAAATTGAATTTGACTTTTAATTTCTACCTCGCTTGGGCTAACTCCTGTAATATCGTTACATGCATAAAATACTACTTTGTGTAGCTTTTCTACGTCTAGTGTTTCTTTATCGCCGTTGCGCTTGGTAACTTGAATCATTCTTTCTTATCCTTCTATCAATGTTTGGTATTTAGTATTCGTTCGGTAACGAATATACTGATTCGACAATTAAATTGTCGGGCAAATTTTCTTTTTTAATGATGCTTCCTCGGTCATACCCAATCACATTATCGTCAACAAAAAACAAGTAATGCGAAGTGGATCTATCTTTGTCTTGTGTAATATGTATCTCTTTGACACTATTAGAAAAACGTTCAGTTAACCCTAAAGTGTACCCAATTCCTAAAATATATCCAAACTCATCGTACTTGTTTTCTTCAAGCAATTCCCAAGGAGTTGGCCAGTTTTCTGGAGTGTAAGGATCAATACAAAAAGCAGATATTGGCGCAGTATTATATAGTTCTACTGTGCTTTTAAAAGGCTGTTCATCTGTTTCTAGATGTTGTCTAAAATCATACCAGGCACGAAGCCGGTCTTCAATATTTTTATCAAACATAACTACGCACGTACACGGTAAGAGTAAGTGAATAGGTCTTCTGTTAATGGCGTTAGGTTTTTGCACTTAACAACAATACTAGGCGACAGCGAACCATCAATGTCGTCTGTTGTTGCTGAAAACACAAAGTTTGCTAGATATGCTGTATCGCCTTGAAAATCAGTTGTTTGATTTACTAGCAAGGTAGTGTTGTTACTATCGTAATGAAATTCCATAGTTCCTGTCTGTCTTAAATAAATGTCTGCATCTACGCCGTTTACTCGTTGACCTTCGTACAAATAGTCTAAGTAAACAACTCCTTCATTATACAACGGTAACTTCAAGATGTCAACCGGATCTGTGCCACCATCTACTTGTGTATTACCAATAGTAATTGAATGGCGTGTTTTGTTATCAAAGTTTACTCTACCTGCAACATCTGCTATGTAGTTGGTGCCAATGTGTGGATCAACAATACTACTATCGCCAGCTGATCTGTGAGGTGACAAACGTAGTGTTCTTTGGAAATGGTCATTGATAGTTGCATTGTCCATATCATTTGTAAAACTAATAACAGGTGTAGTACAGTTGCCTTCGTCGCCACCGTCGTTGCCACAGTTTAGGAATGTATTGTTTTGACTGGTGTTATAGTTTCCATTTTCAAATAGTAGTGTGTCTCTATAGACTAGATCAAATTTACTATCTTGAATAATATTATAACTAGGTCCAGTTGCAAATCCATTTGCACTGTTCAATGATCCTTCGCCCATTACAAATGCTTTCCAGCATATGCTTACATTAATATTTGTCCATACATTTTTGTCAGCATCGTGAGGTGCTTCGACAATATGATAGAAGTTATCGCAATCAATATTTGTAAATGTGTTTTCAATACACTGTGCATTACCAGTGCCGACCATATCAAATACTACATGAAAACTTTCATCAGCATCGCCAAAGTCGCCGCCGAATGTCCATACACCTTCAATTTTTAAATCACTAAAGTTACTACGGGCAACTTCACGCATTTGGAATACTGCACTATATCTATTATTGCGTAGTGTCATTCCGCTAATATTATTATGTCTTACTTGTGTTGTATCAGCACTTGTTACTGGAACTGTTTGTGCTAGTCCTGTATAAACACCAGGCTGAGCATTACCATTAGCAAACGCAAACATTGGTTTTGTATTTGCGGTAGCTGAGTTATCTGCTTCGGTGTACAATATTGTTTTGCCAACTCCGTCACCAACTAAACTTACAAGTGGTGGAATGTAGATTGTACTGCGTAGAATATATTCACCTGCTGGCACCTTAAGAGTTACTTTTTCTTTGCTTACTAGACTACGTAAATAGAGTGCATCAATTGCTGCCTGAAATGCTGGAGCATCGTCAGTACCAAGTCCATCGCCGACTGCACCAAAGTCAATTACTGTTGTTGTAGCATCAAGTTTGGCTTCAAGTGTTTGTGCTACTTTTGCAGTTGATCCCCATAGGTTGCTGGTGTTTTTATAGATATAAGAATTGGCTAATGCAAATATATCACTGTGTTGTGTAAGAATTTCAGTATTACCAACTGCTGGGGCGCCTTCGCTAACTGCACCGTTACCGACATACATCTTTTGTGTATCAATTGCCCAACCTAGCTCTCCTGAAGCTAGTTGTGGAATACCAATTTCAGTTAATTCTCTACCGCGTCTGTTCTGTATTCGAGAAATTTGAACAATGGCCATGTTATACTCCTAGTGATCATTTTAAGTATTTATCCAATCGTCCTGATTGCACCCAATCGCCGTAACCGTTTTCTTGCGCAAGTTTTGTAGTGTGATACGGAGTTACTTCGGTTTGCTCCCAAGTGTGTGGACTCAATGGATAATCATCTATAATATTTTTTGCATCCATTGGTAGTAAATCGTTTAACCTAGGGGTTATCTGTAGGTCTGGTGCTGGGAAAAAAACAAAAGGTATTCCACTTTTAACTAGGGTAACCCATGTACTGTGTATAATCCAAGCATCTTGGTCTGCTTTGGATCTCCATTCATAATTCTTAACAAAGAATCCTTTTATATTTTTAGCAACCTTTGGTGCATTGTGTTGTAGCAAACTAGTTAAACTGTTTGAAATAATGCTTGGATGTTCTTTAAAGCGTGGATCCAAACTACTAACATCTTCCATCCCGCGATAATTAAAATCAAACAAGCTAGGAGGGTGTCCTTGGGCTCGTTCGGCTTTGATTTCTATTCTATCAGATAGAGTTGAACTCCAAAAAATAAAGTCAACTCTATCTTCAATAAGCTGATCGATTTGATATCTTATAAGTGTGTTACTAGCACCGCTTCTGGCAAATGTCTTATAGTTGGTAACATAATGTTTAGCAAGATGCTGTGTAAAGTGTTGATCAGGATAGTCTTGTCTTGCAGACATATAACTATCTCCTGCTACTCCAATTGTTTTCATCCATGTTTCTCATAATACTGGCGGCAGCGATTCCACCACTCTTGTTCCCATTCTGCAAACTCATCTGGCCACAAGTCAAACTGCTGATACTCCAAGCCGCGACTGCACATAAAGATGTGTCCTTCACGTATGTCTGTACCATGCACTTCGTTATGTCCTAGTGCATATGCTGTAAGCTGTAGATAGTAGTCTTCTACCCACTCAGGCTTCTTAGGCTTGTTGGTTTGCTTAAAATCCATTATGCAGGGGTTGCCTTTGTATACGCCTACTAGGTCAGTTGTGCCTGCATAGATACCAGGGACATAAAGTGGAACTTCACTGCCCCAAATCTCATCTACATCTCCCATAGCTTCATCACGTATTACACATGCCATTTGATATGCTTGTTGTGCATATGGATTACTGCCTGCACTCTCTGTCCATACACCATTGTCTACATAGTCTTCAAGGTACTTGTGCATACGTGTGCCTACGCCGCTGGCTTCAGTAACAATCTCTTGTGCTTTCTTTTCGCCTACACGTTTCTTCCAAGCAATGAGATGACTCATGTCTTTGGTGCCGCTAAGGATTGTTGTTACACTTGCTACAGGAGGTCCGCCGGGTGCAGCGTATCTGCGCTTGCCGCCAACTTCAACACGCTTGAGTTTCTCATACGTATACTTGGGTTTTATTAATGTCATACTTTATATTATAATAGGATCAGGCATTTGTCAACCTATAGTTTTTTGCCAACGTTGGTTGCTTTCTTGGCCATTTTACCAACTTTATCTTTGTCACGCTTTTTATCTTTAGGATCTAAGTCGTCAACTTCACTTGTTTTTAATTCAAGTGTATCTTGTGTAAAGTCTTTGATAAGTTCGTTTACTCTGTTGTCATTATCATATGCACTTTTTAGCATATCATAATTAAACTGCGGAGCGCCCATGTTTAACATGTACTCGTTAATTTCATCCATTGTAATAGAAGTTTGGCCCTTGTCTTTCAACAGGGCCAATACTTGATAGAGCTTGTCAGTTCTGACAGCTTCAGTTACTTTTTTTTTGAAAGTGTTTTTGCTAATTTACGTGGATCTACTGATTCACGCTGTGCTCTTTCGTCTGGCAAGTCTTCGCCGCCAGCTGCTGGTTCGGCTGCTGCCATATCATCCATGTCGTCCATGTCCATATCGCCTGTGTCGCCCATGTCATCAGTTGGTTCCATATCCATGTCCATATCGTCCATGTCCGGATCAGCACCCATCATGTCATCGCCGCCTTCGCCTGTGATTTGTCCTACGCCTGCTGTTAGTGCAACACGAGTTGATTCCATTGCACCATACAAACTATCTAGTGCTGGCTTGATAGTGTTGGTAAACTGTTCGCTTGCTTCAGCACCCATTTCGTCACGGATTGCATCAGCTAGTTCTAGCATGGACTCTGTTTGCATTTCCGCTGTGTCTTCCATCCAACCAGTTAAACGATCAACCATTTCTTTAGCTGCCATTACTAATTCAGCTTGGTCTTCTGCACCTTCGTTGACTTGTGATTCTTCTGGGATTTCAATATCACCACGTTCACTAATCTCTGCATTTAGTACGTCAAGCATTAGTTTTGATTTTTGATATGTTTCGTTGTGAACATTATCAAAACTTTCATTTGTTTCTACATTGAATACTTGTGTACGTAATTTATTACGAGCAGTTTGTAGTTGCTCTAAAGTAAATTTTCCTAGGTTTAGTTTAGCGCCGAAGCGTTTTGCTAGACTTTCATTAAGTGTCTTAGCTGTTACTGGTTTTGCAAATTCTGAAATAATCATGGGTCCATCCTGATGTTTTATTAAAAGTATTTATCACTAGTGTTTTAAAATGTACGATTCTAGATCTGTATTAATACTATCTAACTTGGATTTTGCTAATTCTAACCTAGTTTCTAGTATAAATTTCCTACTTTCGTCAGTAGTTCTACTAATGATGTATGAATAATGCATTGCATCATTTAAGTGTTTTGCTGCAATGTGATCTTTTTGTTGTAATTGATCAATTCGATGTCCACCAAGACTAGCTTTGGCAATTGCTAATGCGCCGTGTTTGGTGTCTGCTGTAGAAACTGTAGCATTATCGTCAGTGTCTACAATTATATATCCGTGTTTTGTACTACGACGAACAATCATCTTTCCAATACGTATTGTCTTGCCTTCTTTATAAGGCAATGTGTATTGAGGAATAATTTTATCTACTAAACTTTGTAGTTCGTCTGCTGTGTTACGAGTGCTCATGTCCAACAACCAATAAGGCTCCTTTATAATTGACTTTAGAAACTAGGCTTTTACGTACTAGATTGTCTAGGACAATCTGTTCACGTTCAGTAAAAAACTCAATATAACACGGTTTTTCTAACTTGTCAAGCAAAGACTTTTCTTCGTTAGTTGTGTATATTTCAAATCCTTTTACTAGTTCATTCAATTTCATTGTTCAGCGGCCCTCTGTAAATCTGCACTTTTGTAAGTCATTTTCTTTGGTTCGCCTGGCTTGGCTTGTGGATCTTCAATTTCAACTTCGTCACCTTGTGTACGTGTTACTTTGAAGTTCTTCTTGCCGCCTGGAGTATTGGTTGGTAGTTTTATTGCTTTGCCTACCTTTAAAGCTGGATCGCCACCCATTGTTTTAGCACCTTGTGTAGCACTTGCTGCACCTGGGTTGATTGGTGCTTTGCCTGATGTTGGAGCAGGCTTTGCTGTTGCTGGTTGAGTACCAACTTTAGCGTTTGGATCATTTGTAGGTGCTTCGTCGTCATCACCGGCTACTGCATTATATGCCCCTTTTGCCACATTGCCGACACCTTTAGCAACACCCTTTGCTGCTTTGTATGCACCCTTGGCTGCAAGTTTGCCAACACCTAGTGCTGCCTTGCCTGCAAGTTTTCCAACGCCGCCAACTGCGGCTCGAGCTACACCACCTGCAATAGCAGGAATAAGAGGAAGTATTTCATCCAACTGTTCTTCTTCTTTTATAAACTCGTGTGCTCTCATCTTTTACTCTTACGCCTTCTTTTTGGTTTGATACTAGTTTTGTTTAAATTGTAAACACGTTTAGTTGTTGGTCTTCTTACAGTTCTGCTTCTGTTGATTGCTTGTACACTGCTTTTACTTCTACGTGTTCTTTTTAGACTAGTACTTTTCTTTTGCGATACTGGTGTTGAGCATGTTGCAGGTTTAGCCACCACACGACCTTTTTTAGATCCGCTGGTGCAACGATACTTGCGCTTAACGCCGCCTTTGCTATCTCTTGCCCATACTTGGGTGTAGCTTTCTATGATTTCTGCATATCTCATCGTTTGTTCAAAGTCTTTAGGCGCTTGCTTGCTGGATTAACTCTTTTTGTTTTTCTTGCTTTACGAGCCATCTTGGAGCCCAGTCTGCGTTTAGTTTGTTTAAATCTAACACTAGCTTTAATATTCAAAGGTGCATAGCATTGCGACATCTTTGCAACTACACGGCCTTTGCGTCTGCCGGCAGTACAACGATACTTTCGTACAGTTTTCTTTCCAGAACGAGCCCAGACTTGTTTTTCGTCTAGTTCTTCTGATTCAGATGGTGTTAGGGTAAATTCTCTAATAAACATAAAGTATTTATCAGTTGAATTAAAGTTGCATTAAAATTACAACAATAGTTGATAATAGTCCAGCTACTATAGTTCCAGCGGCGCCAATAATAACTTTGGTAAGTCCGGCTTGTCCTGCTTGCATTTGAGCAGCAATACCATCAAGTTTTTCTTCAACCTTGGTTAGACGTCCGTCCAATTGCTCATAGCGCAGCGCACACAGATCTACGTGTGCTTCAAGTGATTCTTTTTCTAACTGGGTTGATCCGATGGTTGACATTTAAACTCCATAATAATTAACGTCGGTAGCCTATATTTTGTGTGTTTAAATGCCTTTAGTACTTTTATTTATCATTCAACTGTTGAAAAATATGTGTTAATCTTGTCGCCTTTGGTATAAAAAGCATTTGTTTTAATAGTTTCATCTAGCTCAGGTATAATTGGAATCATATGCATATCTTCTATTAATTGTTCAATACTATGAGCATCGGTTAAATCAAACTCAAAACATAACTTCCATAGTCTATGGTCGCCTTTGTATCCAAAAGACATTTTAGATATATCTTGTACACCAATAGATGAATCAATAACAATTGGGTTGGCTCTAATTCCAATTGTCTGTATTACAGATTGATAATTTTGTTGTTGATGTATTCTAAATTTATCATCGCCTCGTCTAGCGTGAGTTTCAGTAATATCAATTAATGTATACATATTAAATATCATAACGTATTTAAGTCATAAAAAAAGGGTCCAGTAAAAACTGAACCCTTTTTAGTGTGACGCCTGCCACGTTCCTAAGGTAAGGAATTATTTAAGCTGCAAAAGTTGCTACTAGTGTGATACCAGATACTGCTTCTGCGCCGCCTGGTCCACCTTGTACTGCAACGTGGTTGCCGTCTGCTACACCTTCAACTGCTGCGATTGTTCCGCCGTATGTTGTTGTGATTGAATCACATGCTGCTGCTACTGTGATTGTACCTGTTGCTACTGCATAGATGTATGTTGTTGGTCCTAGACCACTCTTTGCAACTACTGCTGAGTTTGGGTTTGATACTACTGCCATTGTTTTCTCCTAAATCTTAATGACCTGCACACTCTGTGCAGTTTTATATATTGTATTTAGTCTTTGAGACAAAAATAGGGGTAAAACGGTTCAAAAACGGGTGTTAATGTTTTATTAATGATTTTATACGGTTTAAATGCTTATCGCCTAGCGATTCTGTAGGTTCAACCTTTTTTGCTTTCCATGCTGACTTTGGATTGTCGTCTGCTTCAAACTTGTCTACTATTGCTTGTGCATTTGGATTAGCTTTAACAATTGATTCTACACTGCCTAAGTCAGCTGCTTTAGCATTGTCACCTAATAGCATTTTTGCAATTTCATCTGTATTGTTTGAAACTAATTCATTTGTTTCTCTGTTTACCAAACCAATGTACGGGCTCCACTTCATGCCTTTTTCTTTTGCAAGTGCAGCAACCATCATCTGTTTGTGTACACCCTTGTAAGGTGAGCCGCCTGGAATATCGTGTACATGAAACTTCTGTGCTTTATCACCACCTGGAACAACCATAATGTCTACTTGTTGGCCTGCTCCGCCAATGTTAGTTTTTACATGTACGATTTGTCCTGTTTTACGTGTTTCAAATCCTGCTGCTTGAAATGCCTTTTCTAATTCAATTCTAGCATTTTTAGCATCAGCAACACCAAAGTATTTTGCCATTGCACCTGCATCAGCAATCATATCCAGGTCGCCTGACATCTTACCTGCTTGAGGTGTAGCGCCCGACCCAATAGGCAAAGCCTTTACGCCTGTCTTGCCCATTACACTGTCAATTTGTTTTTGAATAGCAGGAATTATCTTTTGGTCAAAGTTTGACGTGCCTTGGAATATATTTCCGCCTTCGTTAACAATCATCTTTTGCTCTCTTTAACTTTATCGATACCTACTTTAAATTTACGTGGATTGTTACCACGGATACTATTTAGGAAGCGTCTCTCAAGATCGTTTGCTGTTTCTGCATCATATGTTTCGTGTAATCTTTTAATAAGGTTACATGCGCTCTCTATTAGATTTGTGCCAGTTGTTTGTAAAAAGTCGTCATTCAGATTCTTACTGCCAATGTGACTCAGTTCTTCAAGTATACCTCTAGTTCGTTTTCTCATTGTTCTGTTTCCTTATGTGTATTTAGTTATACCGATTAATAAATATTGTTATAAGTGAGGGCTTGAAAATGATAACAGAAATGACATTCCATGAGCGTAGTCTCCTATTTGCTAACTTAGCTAGTATAGCATATAATGATGACATAGAGCAAGTAAAAAAACTTGTACGTAAACTTGGTTTTACCACAGTAGAATTTTATAACAAAGACGGAGCACAGGCATACCGTTTTATGAACAAGATAGATTTAGTAATTGCTTGTAGAGGAACACAACCAACAGAATTTAATGATATAAGTGCAGACTTAAAAGCGATGCCAGTTGTTGCTGAAACAGTAAGCAGAGTACACAGAGGCTTCAAAGCAGAAGTAGACGAGCTATGGCCTATGATAAGCGAAGACCTAGCACGTAAAACTAATCGAGATAAGGAAGTTTGGTTTTGTGGACACAGTTTAGGTGCTGCAATGACAACTATTATGGCAAGCAGATGCAACTGTGATGTTGACATGCCTGATATACAGGAAGTCTACACATATGGTAGCCCAAGAGTAGGATGGCGTGGTTATTGTAATAGTTTAAATGTAGCACACCATCGCTGGGTTAACAATAATGATATTGTTACTAGAGTACCACTAAGAGCAATGGGCTACATACATCACGGTACCGAGCATTACATGAATGCACACGGACTTGAGCGCAAACTTACTACATGGCAACGTGCTAAAGATCGTTGGCGTGGTATGTGGATGGGTATCAAGCAAGGCGGTGTTGATAGTTTTAGTGACCATTCAATGACAAACTATATTGCTAACTTGGAAAAAATGCAGGGCTAACCATTGGCCCTGCTCGTGCTTATTACGTAGCAACCCGGTTGTATCAACTATTAATATATAACAGTTGATACAATCATTGTCAACCTTTAAAATCCGTTTGGTACAATAATATAATGGATCATTAGTACTAGTGCAACACTTGCACCTAAGCCTACCATCATCTTACCAAAGTCCTTTGCTACCAACGGAAACACACTCTTTGTTTTCTTCTTGCCAAAGTATGTTGCCATAGCCAACTCACGTCCTGCTAACAAGCCTACGAACACCCATGTCGTACTCATAGGAATGTCATTCAGCTCTTTGAAGAAGTACAAGCACAACCAATAGAACAAGTCAATCAGTGTTGCTGACCTTACATATCTTGTGTTGTGTTTCTCTAATACAATCTGTTGTATCTTGCCGCCTCGTTCTTTGAACATAAAGAACAAGCCTACAACAAACACTCCACTAATAAACACCATTAGGTCTGCTGGAACTTGTCTTGGTAAGAACACTGCAATGTTTGCAATGTCATGTGACAACCAAGTCCACCACAAGCCTCCTGTTGCTACCCATTGTGCTATTCGCCAATAGGTTTTGTTGCTTTCACTTACTGGCTTTGTTTCGTCATACCATTTGCCAAAGTATTTGTGTATTGCAAACCATACTACATATGCAAAGCCTGCTGCAACACCGTAGCCCATAATTGATTTCATAAGCATCTTCTCAAGCACAAAGGTACTAGCGAACACTGACAGCACCAAGAAACTTGTGCTAACTGGTACGCCCATTCTAGTTAGTGCAACTAGGATAAGAGGTGCGGCTGCATGATACCATTGTACTTCTTGCCATGGAATCTTATTAAGTCTGCCGTAACTGATGTCTCCACCGTTCATCATCCAGCCATACCATAGTGTAGCCAATAGAACAGCACTTGCTGCTGCCCATAATGTTTTGTAGTTGAATCTCTCATTGTTTGATGCCATCCATGTACCGAGAGTTTGTACTGAATCATTGGCTATTACTGCATAGGCAGCAAGTAGGAACCCGATGAGGCTCCATAGAGTGAGTGCGTCCATAATATTCTCCTTTGCTTGACGGCTTTACCCCGTCGCTCACATTTGAGTAACTGTATGTTACAGGCTATTTACTAAAAAGTCAACAAAAGATTTGTAACAGTTTTGTGACAACAGATAAATAGACTGGCCAGAAAAGAGAAGTTATTCACACCTTCGACCTGACACGTTGAAAAGACAACGGGCGCACGCCATAAAATGCATCATTACATTTGGAGAAAACAATGACAACTATAGCAAACGTGCTAGGTAGTGTAATGACTGCGGTCAGACTACCAAGAAGAAGAACAGGATTGATGCACATTAATTCTAACCTTGAAACTTATGTTAAAACAGAATTTCAAAAAGGCGATCAAGCATACGTACTAGACTGTATGCTGCGTGGAGACACTCTCGACAGACGTAACATAGTGTAAGCTAACGCCTGCGCAGATACGCACACTTGCATTACACGCATATCGTCTTTGTGTGTAATGCACTTGTTCTCACCGGTTTTTCATGTTAAATATAGTTGTAGAAGGAGTAAAACTAACGGTTGTTAGACTCGGATCACACATATACATATATACAAGGAAAATAAAAAATGACTACATTGGTAGCAAACACATTCGAAATGGTTAGACTAAACGGCATTGCTAACTTTTTCAAAAGACTAGGTGCCGAATTCAAAAGACGCAGAAATATTCGCGAAACAATCAAAACACTATCAGCTCTATCAAATCATGAACTTAACGACATTGGTATTGCTCGCGGAGACATTTGGCATATTGCAAATCAATCGTTTCCAAAAGCATTAGGCGGCGAAGCTGTAGAAGCAAACCGCAACTTGAGAGGTTGGGTATAATGACTACACTAGTAATGAACTATACTGTAAATCCTTTTTGGACTGCACTTAAATCTTTTGGTCGTGGAGTATGGGCTTTTGGTGAATCAGCAGGCAGAGCAAGAGCAGCCGCTGAACTACATCGTCAAGGCTACCACGAAGCTGCAAAACGTTTGATGTTGGAGAGCAAATAATGTTTAAGAGATTTATGAAAGCAATGGAATACAGAAGTTACTGTATGGCCATAAGAGAACTAAGAAGCAGAGGCATGTATAAACAAGCTAATGAGATTTCAGAGTTCAAACACAATATGTATCCTACACATTAATAGGTTGACAAATACTAAATAAAACGTTATATTAATAACACTACACATTCACACACACATAGGAGAAATAAAATGAATGAACAACTAACAAAACAATTTGAAACATTTGCTGACATGATGAAGACAGCAATGCCACAAGTAAAAGCCAACAAGAATGGCTATGAAATCCGTACAAAGGTGCTAGAGATGGCACAAGGTAATGTATGGAATGACTATCATGCAAAGTTTGCAGGATGGGAACAAACCGTAAAACGTGATCAAGAAACTGGTGAAGTCGTTATGAACGTGAGTATGCCAGAAGTACCTGGAGCAGATGCAGTATTAGAAGCAGCTGATAAGTTTTATGCGTTTGTAAGTGGTAAGAAGTAAAGATTATTAGGACATAGTCCCGAAATACATTTAAACTAGCAGCCCCTGCGTTAGAAATAGCGTGGGGGTTAATCTTTAGAAGCCTTGTTCAAGATTATTCAAATGCGATTGCTTATTTTTCTCGTGTAGAATGCCTTCACTAAACACACCAATAAACTGTGTGCCTGCTGATCCTTTGACTTGGAACTCAATGTCTGTGCATTCATCATACACAAACGGCACCTGTCTGT
>Ga0222715_10000652_pt1 | contig 34500 bp, 31 predicted proteins | sample C33_9DmetaG_FD_165056 | JGI IMG/M metagenome (GOLD analysis project Ga0222715, IMG submission 165056) | Estuarine water microbial communities from San Francisco Bay, California, United States - C33_9D | ecosystem: Environmental > Aquatic > Marine > Unclassified | place: USA: California...
AAAGTGCTGCCGAATTACATGTGTTCCAGCGCACTGCGAACTATGTCACTCCAACACGATCGGGACCGATGGATCCTAATCTGGTTGCCCAATTAAGAAAAAATCCGCATGCGGTCAGACAAGCGGCTCGTGAAACATATGGGGGGCACACGCCGTTAGATATAGGCACAGAGCGTTTCCTCGAGCTGGACGATGCCGGTCGAGAACGTGCGCTACAAAAAGCATGGGATGGAAAATATGTCCCTTTAGCCTTTAGAGATGCCTACCTCTTTGAGGCAAACGCTGCCATATCAGAATTCGTGCGAAAAAAAATGCTCGAGCAAGTTGAAGACGAATGGACAGCAAATCAGCTAGTACCTTGGGATCATCCTTACGGAGGGAAACGTCCGTGTATGAGTAACGCCTATCTACAGACTTATAACTTGCCGCATGTACATCTCGTCTCACTATCAGAAACTCCAATCGAGCAGATCGTCGCTGGCGGTATAAAAACTTCGAAAGATGTCATCCCTTTGGATGTCATCGTTTACGCAACCGGCTTTGATGCTATCTCGGGTCCACTTTTCGCGATAGATATTTGTGGTACCGACGGTAAATTAATCTCCGAAGCTTGGGCCGACGGACCATCAAATTACTTAGGAACAATGGTACATTGTTTCCCGAATCTGTTCCTTCCATCTAGCGCGATGTCTCCATCTGTACTATCTAATATGGCTACTCTAGCTGAACAACAGATTGACTTTATTTTTGATACTATCGATTGGCTTGAAAATAATGGCCGTCCTCTAATTCAACCCTCACCCGAATCCCAAGAACGTTGGAGAGAAGAAACTCTTCATTACGCAAAACAGCGACCCGGCGCTCTTACTACGAAAAGTTGGTATTCCGGCGCAAACATTCCAGGAAAACCGAGAGTTTTTATGGTCTATTGCGGAGGATTCAAACGCTATAATGAAACATGCTACAAAGAAATTGCTGAAGGATTTCCTGGATACGAACTTCTAAAAATCTAATAACAATGTCAACATTATAACTTACAAGCCCAAACGGATTTTCTTACTCTCCCGACGGCATCGCTCAGAGCAATATTTAACTCCGATCCAATCTCTTCGCCACTTTTTCCGCCACGCGAAATTTCTTCTGCAAATGACACATACTTTCATAGGCAAATTGCTTTTACTCATAGTAAACATTACGTCAAGAGCGATACAACGGATTAAACGGCGTCTATGTCACAGCGCCAGTACAAGATTTAAGTCGATAGTTTTGCTCGGTTTCAAAGTTATTTTATAAATATAAGCTAATGAAGATCACAAAAATAAGTCTATAATTAAAACTAGAAGCGCTTAAAAATTTTCTCGGGATATTCAAAATCAAAACGTTACGACTTATTCTTCCGGATCAACTATCAATGTCGATATCTAGTCTAAAGGACTGCGACTCTGTGACGGATCTAATCCTAATATGTGAAGCAAAGGACGAAATCCTAAAAGTAAAACACCATCTTAAAAAATTGGTATTTATTTTGTCGGCGATGCGTCATTTTTCAAATGAGCTCACACAAAAATGCTATCAAGTTAGCTACATAAAGTTCGATAGCATTTCCACTACTAATACTCTCAAAGAGCAAGTACGACATACCATAAAAAAACATAAAATACGCCATCTCGTTGTGACTCGGCCAAATGAATATCACACACTTCAAAACATCCTCACATGGGAAACCGATTTCGGCATCAGTGTTGAATTAAAAGATGACGATCGATTTTTATGTTCAGAACTGGAATTCAGCAACTGGGCGTCCGATCGGAAACAACTCCGTATGGAACTATTTTACAGGCAGATGCGTAAAAAATATTCGATCCTAATGGACGGAGACAAGCCGATCGGAGGCCAATGGAATTTCGATAAAGAAAATCGTAAACCACCTGGGGACGGACTATCACCACCGAAGTCATATTCCAACGAACCCGACGAAATTACCACTGAAGTCAAAGCATTTGTCAAAACAAATTTTTCCGGGCATTTCGGTGACATTGATCCGTTCGACTTTGCGGTAACTAGAACCCAAGCCCTCAACGCGTTCAAACTTTTTATCATTAAGCGACTCCCGAAATTTGGTGACTACCAAGATGCGATGCTTGAAGGGGAGCCATGGATGTACCACTCACATATTAGCTTCTATTTAAACTGTGGATTACTTCTGCCGCTAGAATGTATTAAATTGGCCGAACAGGCTTACAGGACAGGGAAAGCACCCCTGAATGCCGTTGAAGGCTTTATCCGGCAGATACTAGGCTGGCGAGAATATGTGCGGGGAATATATTGGGTGGAAATGCCTTCTTACGAGAATAGAAACTTCTTAAATGCGAAACGTAATCTTCCCGACTTCTACTGGACAGGGAACACAGAGTTGAACTGTTTAGCTCAGTGTATTTCTGAAACAAAGAAAAATGCATATGCGCACCATATACAGCGATTAATGATCTTGGGAAATTTCGCTTTAATTGCAGGCTTGGATCCAGTTCAAGTCAACGAATGGTTTCTTATAGTGTATGCAGACGCCTACGAGTGGGCAGAACTTCCAAATGTATCTGGCATGAGCCTTTTCGCTGACGGCGGTTTTTTGGCGAGTAAACCTTACGCTGCAGGTGGAAATTATATCAAAAAAATGTCTAATTACTGTAAGAATTGTAATTATTCGGTTGCGAAGAAGTTCGGAGAAAAAGCCTGTCCCTTTAATTATCTATACTGGGATTTTCTTAACCGTAACAGGGAAAAGCTAAAGTCAAATCATCGAGTAAGCATGATGTATAAGACTTATGACCGAATGTCCTCTGAAAAAAAACAAGCTATTGCTGATGACAGCAGTCGCTTCCTCCAAGCTTTGACTTGAATCAGAATACCCACGTCAAGCTCAGGCTGAAATTTGAAATTTCAACAGTCCAGAGTACTATACTACAACTGAATATATTTCAGTCACAATTTAATAATACCGTCCAAAATATACTTAGCAATTAACTATGTCATACAGTATTTTCTCGAAAAAGTTTTTTTTCAAGATCAAGGAACATAAACTATTTCAACTAATTGTTATAGGCGCGATCATTCTATCTGCGCTTATGGTGGGCGCTTCAACATTTGATCTTAGCCCATCTTTAATTACGCTACTGCAGGTGGCAGATATTTTCATCACGTTTTTTTTCGTCGCAGAAATTTCTGTACGCTTTATTGCAGAACCCAGAAAAATCGACTTCCTCAAAAGTGGATGGAATATATTTGATACTATTATCGTTCTAGTTTCGATAATTCCCATCGGCCCGAACTCTTCGGCACTACTGTTTAGACTATTAAGAATTTTTCGAGTTTTACGGCTTATATCTGCGGTACCCGAACTAAAGCGATTAATAGAGGCCCTTTTGCTCTCGGTTAGTCGTGTATTCTACGTCACGCTACTATTGTTTATCATCCTATATATATACGCTTCTTTTGGCTCAATTTTGTTTTCCGAGACCGATCCAACGAGATGGGGAGATCTCGGCATTGCCATGATCACATTAGTGCAAGTATTAACGCTTTCCAGTTGGGAGCAAGTTATGCTCCCACTGCAACATTTGTACTGGTGGTCTTGGGTCTACTTTTTCTCTTTTATTGCACTGGGCTCAATCACAATATTAAATCTGATTGTGGCGGTACTTGTAGATATAGTAACCAACCAAAATAATGGCCGCGATTACGAATAAACTATTCGCATTACTAAGGATTGGGTAGCTACTATTCCGGCACCGCTCCTGAGGGCAGACTTAGACTGCGTTGTACATCTGCATCTCTGGCCTCTACGGAACTATTCTCACACACGGTCGAATCGCCGTTAGCTAATCTGAGAACCATAGAATTCAAATCTAATAAGTTACTCGTCGTCCCTGTCTCTGTATTTTTCACCTGTTCCTTTATATCAACAATCGCATCCGTTACAGAATAGGGCAACGCTACAAAGTAGTCTGATCCATACACCGTCGGCATCGTCCAATTAACAGGATCATCCCAGTAAAATATTCTAAATCTTCCTGAATCATCGGCAAGCTTGACTGTCTTCACGAGACCATCGACAAAATTATAGTAAAACCGACTGTAGGCACTCTGAGACGAAAGCTGACACATAATTACAGTACCATCTAACTCGTGACTGCTGACTCTGAACTTTCCAATCTTTTGATCTGTAAAATTTGAATCAAATACGAGCCATCCAATCGCGACTAGCAGAAGTGTGCCAACGATGAGAGACATTTTTAAACCTTCCCGACTGAAAAAAATACTCACTAATTTAACCCTGTCTCCGCCGCCAATGCTGTCAAGTTGTTAAAGCTTAGACCTCTTTATTCGTTCTGAAACTGACGATGGATCTCACGTAAACCTGGTAATAGTGAAAACATCCACAAAGCTGTTACAACTGCAACCCACTTTATCGGGAATACAACTGAGGCTAAAAGCCAAGCGAACAAAAAGAACCGCCAACGCCTCATGGCGTCTCTTGGAGAAACCTTATCCTTGCTACCATCTCGAAGCAGTGGGAACGCCTTCGGTCGTATAAACCATCCATGCCCAACCATAACAAGTAAAAACTTAAACCAGGATAGCTCTTCAGAGCCCATAAAAGGTTTTTCATCATAGCAAGCATTTTCTCTGGAAAAAGTTGCGACAGCCTGCTTGATTTGCTGCCAAACATAGCGTGGCTCCGGACGGGCGCCAGCGCCGCTCATGTTACTGTACTTGGGAACACACCTCCATCTATAGAGTACCCTTTGACTACTGTCTATGGCGACCACGGCAGGCTGATAGTAACCTTTAGGATGACTGACCCAATCGCGCGCTCTTAAATGACCGTAGTCAGAATTATAAAAAACATCGATCCAACCGCGATCTTTTAGATCTCTACTGATCTCGTGATGAGGATCGCCAACTACAGGAATAGTCATATTCCAGGCATCCTCCGCTTCTACAGCAAGAGAATTCGGCTCACTTGTAATACCATATACCTCGCCTCCTGCCTCACGAATATCTGCCACCACTCTCGTCTCATCATAACTTCGTAACTCGAAGCGACAAGGCGGTCACCAAAGTCCACGATAGAAAAGCAAAACAACAAAATCATGCTTTTGCAAAACATTTGCTAGCCAAACGGAACGTATCCCCTCTGGGGGATCTAGCAAAGGAGGAATATCAGGAATCGAACTATATGCAAAATTGAATTTATAGCCACTTTTCTGTGGGGAGACTTTGATCTGTTCTCGAACACAAACCTGACCATTACAAAGTACCAGACCGAGCTCATAGTCTTCGCCAGTCTTAGTGCTTAGCGCGGATTCATAATCAACGATACCGGTCAGGTAGAAGGAATTATTGTTCTTCTCATTCAGCCATTTTACGGCCGCTTCACCTGGCTGGCGCAGTTCCTTCGGTATGTTACTAATTGGGTCCATTAACTTCCCTTGGTTATACACATTTGCATTTTATTTTTACACAGGAATTTATAATTGCTCAGCCAGATAACTCTGTCAAAGAAATTAATTATTTGGCCTCATTTACACTCCCTTCATTAGTTTTTCATATGAAAGTAGTTATAATTTTAGAGTGAGAATTTGAAGAGATAACTTTATCTCACTAATATATGTCACAAAAAGTGGAAATTAAGCATGAAAAGTCGTACTGATAAATTTTGGATGTTTGACTTTGACGGAACACTTGTCGACTCCGAGTCTGCACTTAGAAAGTGCTATGTTTCAGTTACCAGTAAATTAGCTCCATCCCAAGTCAATCGTGCGCAGACTATCCTAATCGGACCGACTTTAGATGAATCGAGTCGTGAAATCTTAGGTGATTCACATCTGCCACTCCTAGATGAATTTAAAAAAAAATTTCAATGTGAATACGACTCGAATACCGTCTTTGAGACACTGACTTATCCGCAAGCCGATCAAGTGCTAAAATTTTTACACGGACGTGGTGACAAAATGGCTATTGCCACTAACAAACGATCGGGCCCTACAAAAGCACTATTGAAGCATTATAAATGGGGATGCTTCTTTGAATTTGTTGCGTGTATTGACCAATTTTCAAGCGACAAAACTAAATCAGATATGGTAGGCCGTATGCTTCAACGCTATCCATCATTCAAAAAGTCATTTTTTGTTGGGGATACTTTAATGGACGGGTATGCAGCTAAAAATAACAAATTAAACTTTCTAAAAGCAAATTATGGCTACGGGGATAAACAAAACTGGGATGACATACCTGTACACAAATCGATTGATGAAATTGCAGAACTAATGCTAATTTGAGAATGGTGCAAAACTATAGACTGAAAAAGCAGTCACTTTGACTTTGATGTAGACTAAAACCATCAAAAAATCATAAGGAAGAAAAAATGGATCAGTGGAAGCCTACCGCGTGTAATCTGTGTGAAAATAATTGTGGCATAGAAGCAAAGGTGAGCGACAACGGTGAAGTAATCGAGAAAATACGCGGAGACCATGAACATCCTGCTTCCGATGGGTATGTGTGTCAGAAAGCGTCCCGAATTAATTACTACCAAAATAACACTGATCGCCTGAAATACCCCCTAAAAAGAACTGCATCAGGCGGCTTCGAGAAAATCAGCTGGGATGATGCCATTAGCGAAATCGCAGCTAAGTTTATAGAAGTCCGAGATACCTGTGGTGGTGATAAAATATTTTATTATGGAGGTGGGGGTCAAGGTAATCACCTGCCAGCATCTTATGGGATGAGTACTATTGGAGCACTGGGTGGTCGGTACCGCTCGAACGCGCTAGCACAAGAGAAAACTGGCGAAGGTTGGGTGTCAGCATCAATGTTTGGGGCTTATGCCCAGCGAGGTGACTTTGAGAACTGCGAAGTGGCTGTATTTTTAGGGAAAAACCCATGGCATTCTCATGGCTTGCAACGAGGCCGCGTAACCCTGCGTGAAATAGCGAAAGATCCCGACAGAAAACTCGTGGTCTTTGATCCGCGCGTCTCAGAAACAGCTGAGATAGCAGATATTCATATAAGACTAAAGCCTGGCACTGACGCGTGGGCTCTTTCTGCACTGATCGGCATAATGCTAAAAAGTCAATCTTACAAAAAAGAATGGATGGAAGAGCACGTATCGGCATACGAAGAGATCAAAAGTCTATTTAGCTCTATCGATATTGATCAATACTGCGCGTGGGCGGGCGTGGACCGAGAACAACTTCAAGAACTTGCCGATATACTTTCACGCTCCGCGAAGACTTCTTGGTTTGAAGATCTTGGTGTTCAAATGAGCCAGAACTCTACGCTGGTCAGCTATTTACACCGCCTATGCTGGCTTCTCACCGGAAGCTTCGGACAGAAGGGGTCTCAATATATTGCTAATACACTGCGCCCCTTGATGAGCAGTAATCCAAGCCTATCAAAGCGTTCACCCGTACTTGGCGTGCCGCTACTAGGCGGGATGGTGCCGTGCAACGTCATTGCGGAAGAGATTCTAAGCGATCACCCTGACCGCTATAGGGCCATGCTGATCGAAAGTGCAAATCCCGCTCACTCGTTAGCTGACTCGAAAAGCTTCTCAGAGGCCATGAGGGTCCTAGAACTGTCAGTAGTAGTCGATGTAGCTATGACCGAAACCGCGCGCCAAGCAGATTACATATTGCCATGTAAAACTCAATACGAAAAAGCTGAAGCAACGTTTTTTAATTTCGAACATCCTAAAAACTACTTTCATTTAAGAAGGCCAATTGTGAAACCGCCAGTAGATGCTGACGTACTAACCGAAGCCGAAATCCACGCCCGACTGGTCGAAAAAATTGTTGAGATCCCTAGAGAAATCGCCGCCTTGAAGACCGTAGTTAAAAAAAAGGGATTGGTAAATTTCTCAACTCATTTTAGTAATTTTTGCCGAGAAAATCCGAGTTTAAATCGGTTAGTCCCAGTCATACTTTACCGAGCGCTGCACGACATCCTGCCAGAGGGCTGTGAAACAGCAGCCTCACTTCTTCAGGTCACACAATATGTAGCTGATCACGAAAGTGACTCTATTAGACGTGCGGGAATCACCGGTGAAACCTCCGCCGCTCTGGGTGTAGCTCTTTTTGAGAAAATAGTCGCTAGCCCTCGCGGGGTAACTTTTTCGGTTGATGATGAAACCAGTTCCTGGGATCGAATCAGGACTTCTGACGGGAAAATAAATGCACATATTCCTATTTTAATTCCGGAAATTGAACGGCTAGCCGAAGGCCCTACCAACATCACAAACAAGGATTTCCCGCTGGTTTTATCCGCGGGAGAGCGTCGACCATATACTGCAAACACAATTCTCAGAGGTAAAGAGTGGCGTAAAAAAGACATAGGAGGATCTCTCAGAATATCACCCGATGACGCACGTGACCTAAATATAGAGACTGGCGACAGTACCACGTTGAGTACCCCTAGTGGATCGGTCAAGGTCCTAGTAGAAATCTCTGAGAGAATGCTACCTGGACATATATCCCTCCCAAATGGATTTGGGCTCGACAGCATGACCGATGCAAATCAATTAGTAAGAACGGGAACAGCGACAAATGATTTAACCGCAGCTTCTGACAGGGATTTTCTCGCGGGAACTCCAAGACACAAGCAGGTTCCAGCGCACCTGGCTCCTGTCAATTAAGTTAATTCGTAAAATAAACCTGCAAAGTAATCCCTAGACGCTAATGTAGTGATCAATTGAAAATCCTTTGTTGATAGCCGTGCTTAGTAAAATAATTTTCGCTTTACCTTTACCGTATGCTTAATCTCAGCTATGACGCCGTAATTATTGGTGCGGGCGCGGCAGGATCCATGTGTGCTATAACAGCGGCTAAACGCGGCCGAAAGGTTATGCTCATTGACCATTCTAAAAAATTTGGTGAAAAAATCAGGATATCTGGCGGTGGAAAATGTAATTTTACCAACGCGCACTGCGGGCCCGATAACTTTATATCTACAAACCCAAGATTCTGTATATCCGCGTTAAACCAATATACTCAAAAAGACTTCATAGATCTCATTGAATCCCAAAATATACCGTATCATGAAAAGAAACTGGGCCAGCTGTTTTGCGATCGCAGTGCAAAAGACATACTTGCGCTTCTCAAGGATCTTGCGAGCAAATACAAAGTACATATCTCCTTGGCCGAAAACAACATCGAAGTACAAAAAGTCGAGTCAGGGTTTAAGATTGCAACTGCTGATAAAAAGATAATGTGTCAGGCGCTAGTAATCGCTAGTGGTGGCTTATCGATACCCAAAATTGGCGCTACTAGATTTGGGTATGAAATTGCGCAGTCGTTTAACCACGAGATAATTAAACCGCGTCCAGGCTTAGTTCCTCTGACATTTGAAAATGATTTACTCGCTCATTGTAAGCACCTAAGCGGATTAAGTTTATGTGCAGAAGTTACTTTTGAGAAAACCAGTTTCCGAGAAGGGCTATTATTCACACATCGTGGTCTTAGCGGCCCAGTCATTCTGCAAATATCGTCCTATTGGCGCGATGGGGAGTCACTCATAATAGATCTACTTCCTAAACATAATGTCAAAAATTTTTTGAAGAAGAAAAGGAACGTCCAAAATCCACAGAATATCCAAACCATATTGTCCGACATCCTCCCCAAACGGCTGGTACAACAAATTTGTGTGGAAACGAATATTTCCGGATCGCTAGCCAATATTTCAAATATCGAGATACAAAAGTTAAGTGACAGAATAAATCACTGGCAGGTTGGTCCTACTGGAACTGAAGGGTATCGAACGGCCGAAGTCACTGTGGGCGGAGTAAATACTCGCGAACTATCATCAAAGACAATGGAATCTAATCTGCAGCCAGGATTGTATTTTGTGGGAGAAGTCGTAGATGTAACCGGACACCTAGGAGGTCATAACTTTCAATGGGCTTGGTCATCAGGTTGGGTAGCAGGACAGAATATCTAAGACGATATCTTCATCTCTCGGGAGACTGAATCTACTGCTTCAAGTGCACTGATTTTTCTGGCGTACTGGAAATACCAACAAGCCGCTACAGCGATACATATCATCGTGAAAGTTCCTAGGCCGGTAATAGTCGGTAATACCCAAGACGGTTCTGAGGATGCCGTATGCCAATCCGGAAGTTTAGCTCTAACACCCTCGATAACCTTCGAGGTTCGCTGGAACCCACCAATCAAGAAGGTAGAAGTTGAAGCATAAACAAAGATAACCACGCCAGCTAATCGTGAAGAAATCACACGCCCCGAAAAGTAGGCCGCGACCAACAGAGCTGAAGTTGCGGAAATAAAGGACATAAAAAAGGTTATGTTGATACTAAGATAGTAGGCAAACAAATTAGATGATTCAAACTCGCTCACAACATTTACCCGTAGTATTTTTTTACATTTACCCGTAGTATTTTTTTAATTAAAATAAGTTTAGCGCATAATTACAGATCCATGTAGGCAAAAATTTTTTAAAATGCATAGCTCGAAAAAAACTGAAATAGTCATCGTAGGATCGGGATTCTCAGGGCTCGGAGCTGCCATCGAACTCAAAAAAATCGGTATAGATGATTTCATTATCCTAGAGAAAGCAGACGATTTGGGAGGGACATGGCGAGACAACACCTACCCTGGATTAACAGTGGATGTGGCGTCCACCTCATACTCTTATGGTTTTGCCCCTAAGTCCAACTGGTCGCGTCTTTACGCCCCTGGTTCAGAAGTCAAGGAATACGCCGACGAATGTGCCGAAAAATTCAAGATCCGAGATCACATAGAGTTTTCGAAAAGCGTTGAGTCTTCATCGTACGATGAAGAAGATAATCTTTGGGTGACCAAAGTCAGCAGTGGGGAAACGTACACCTCTCGATACTTGGTTAGTGCTACTGGATTATTTGGCCCGCCGAAACTCCCTAACATTGATGGCATAGAAACTTTTTCAGGTCACATCATGCACACGGGGGCCTGGGATCACGAATATGACTTCAGCGGTAAACGAGTGGGGATCATTGGTACCGGGGCTACCGCGATTCAGGTGATACCTGAAATAGTGCCTATCGTAGAGCATCTTAGTGTGTTTCAAAGAACTCCTATCTGGCTATTACCCAAACCAGACATCATATTCAGTGAGCGCATAAAAAAATTATTTCGTGTACTTCCCTTTACTCAAAAACTACTAAGATTAGTTACACATTTTTTAAATGAAATATTATTCGGCATTGGCTTCTCTCATAATCGCCAGTTTCCATGGCTATTCAGATGGCTACAAAAACTTGGAATTTCTCACATTCGAAAGCAAGTCAAGGATCCTACAACTCAGGAAAAATTAACTCCTCAGTACGATTTTTTTTGTAAAAGACCAAGTTTTTCTAATGTGTACTTCCCTGTATTCAATGAGCCCAACGTTAGCCTTGTTACCGACCCCATTAGTCATATTGAGGGAAATAATATTCAAACTGGTGACGGTCATACAATAACACTTGATGCGCTCATTTGTGCGACAGGCTTCAGTGTGTTCGATGAAAACATAGTCCCGTCATTTAAAACCTTCGGTTTAAAAGGAACAGAGTTAGGCTCCTACTGGATCAACAATCGATTCACGTCTTTTCAAGGAATCTCGGTCCCAAATTTTCCTAACTATTTCATGATATTTGGCCCCTACTCCGCCGCTAGTGCGTCTTGGTTCGGAATGATAGATACTCAAGTCCGCCATCTAAGCAGATGCCTTCGCGCCGCCAAAAAGCGAAACGCTAATTACATCGAGGTAACCCAAAAATCGCTAGAAACTGATTTCAACAAAATACTTAAGCGGAGAAGAAATCAGTTAGTCTTTCACGGAGATTGCTCTCGTTCTAACTCGTACTATTTTGATAAAAATGGCGATGTGCCGCTTATCCGACCAGCCACACAGGTAGGCATGTGGCTCAGGAGCCATTTAGTAAGCATGAAAAACTACAACATTATGGCGAAGTGATAAGGCGCACTTTATCTGAACCCATCAAATAGATAATCGGTGAGCCTGTGTATTACTAAGGGAGGGGCAACTATTATAGACAGAAATGTCAGATGATCGAGCGCACCCGACAAACTTGAGACGGGCTCCAAATCAACCCCGTTTCCACCCAGCCAAAACAATATCCATAGAGGACTGACTAAATAGTTTATTGCTATAAACACTCTTTTTACTGCTTCCATACACTCAAATTAACGCATCCGACACCTTAGTTGCAAGAACAACTTTTGAGTATGAAATGATCTAAAAAAAATAACGTCTTCCAAAAAGATAAATCATCGTTTTTTTATTATATTTACTGAGGCTAGGCCTATCTTGCCTTCAAATAAATCAACACAGTTTCCGCGAAATAGCGCCGCAGAGATATTGTTATTTTTTGAAACAAGCTATTGAAAAAATGGAGTTTTCTGCATTTTTTCTCGTTATGCTAATCTATGTACTTGACACAGCAAAAAGTTAAAAGAGCCTATACGAAGCTAATATGAATAAGCCGTGATACCGGATTGGACAAAGTTACTCCAATCTGCTTATGTTAAGGTATAAGTTACAACGGAATCTAAAATATGCGGATAAAAAAATACGATTTTGATTACAGTCGCCGAACATTTCTTGAAAAAACTGCGTCATGTGGGGCCACCGGAGGCCTACTTGCCGCATTGTGGCCAAGTATCAGTGCATCTGCCGATACTAGTAAAGCATATCCTGACGAACTTTTAGATATCGAGACTTTCACGCGCGGTCAGGTTAAGGTCGGAGACGTAATTAATAAAGATAACGTCTTTTTAGTGCAAGATCTGTTAGACCCAATTACGTTTCAGCAAGTCATGCAAGACGGCCGAACATTCCACATACAGCCGTCGGAACACGATGCAGAAACAATGTTCCCTCCCTACTTCTTAGATGCCAGTATTAGGAACCGAGGACAAGCTAAGTTTGGTACCGATGGTAATGTCTATACTAAATCCGGTGAACCATGGATAGGCGGGCTTCCATTTCCGGAACCAAAAACAGGAAATGAAGCTATTGCAAACATAACTTTGAGTTGGGGACGACATGATAAATGTATCTATGCCACGCCAGCTAAAACAGTGAATCCAGATGGTGACGTACAATTTGAATACGACTGGGTCTGGGCAGAACAACAATGTGCAGGGCTAGTCCATCCGGACGCTTCCGGCCCGTATCTGAAAGGATATGAAGACCTACTTAGATTGCAAACCATTTGGTTTACTCACACACAAGATGTCAAAGGCCACGCATTCTTGAGTAAATGGAAATATAATCAAAAAGAAATTCCTGCCCTTTTCGGTTATCTCCCCAACTTGAAGCGAGTGAGAAGATTTCCATCCAATCAGAGATTTGAAGCATATATGCCAGGAATGAATCTGTATCTATCAGACGCATGGTCATCTGGCGATCCAATGCTCACCTGGGGTAATTTTAAGATTATCCACCGAGGTCCGATGCTGACTTCATCTCATTCGCAATGGACTCCACAAAACGAGAACTGGAGACCAGATTTAGTAGGAGGAGCCAAAAATGAGACGTACTTTAACGTAGGCAAATCTTTGGCGCCTGAAGTGATAGTTTTTGAGGGAGAACCGATTGGTTATCCGAACGCGCCCGTAAGTAAGAGACGCATATACATGGACGTCAGAAGTATGGGCGGAGGAATGAGTATAACTTATGATCGAAATGGCGAAGTTTGGAAGGGACTAGAGGGTGGTGGAGGCCAATTAGTCTCCGACTCCCAATCTATAAATGCCAAAGATGGCAGACCAGAGTGGAGTTGGGCCTGGGCTATAAGCCACGATGTCCAAAAAAATAATGTAACACGTTTTCATCATGCAAAAGAATGTAAGGGCAACTGGGAATCGGCACTTGATCCTGACGAAAATATCGTCAAAAACTACATGACTAAACAAGCGCTTCGCCGTTTAGGTATCTAAGAAAACTATTCTCGAAAGTTACTGCCTTTGCGATCGAGTAATCGCAACAAAGCCGGCCACGCCAACGTATGAAGGCCATCAGATTCGATCAATCGATTCCCTTGCGAAGCGGATGTATTGATAGCATCAGTGGACGGCATCCTTAAGTTTTTACTGCTCATTGCTCGCACTTGCATTGAACAGGATCTTTCCAAGAGGTACATCAGTAAAAAACAACTTGAAACCGTTTCCCCCACCGCAAGTGTTCCGTGATTACGGAGCATCAGGATTTTTTTATCACCTATATCCCGAACAAGTCGCTCGCGCTCACTTAGATCTAACGCAACTCCTTCGTAGTCATGATAGGCTACCTGCGGTAGCAGAACCATTGCAGTCTGGGTAAGAGGAAGTAAGCCTTCATCCATCGCCGAGACCGCAGCTCCATCATCGCTATGGAGATGCATAACAGCTAGAGCATCATGTCTAGCCATATGGATAGCACTATGGATACAAAATCCAGCAGGATTTATGTCGTAACCGCTAGACAAAACTATGTTACCGTCTAAATCTACCTTTACTAGGTTCGACGCCGTGATCTCATCAAACATAAGGCCATAAGGATTAATTAGAAAATGATCATCCGGACCTGGCACGCGCGCTGACAGGTGGGTGAAAATCATGTCCGTCCAGCCATAGTGCTCAACTAAATGATAAGCCGCAGCTAAATCGACTCTAGTTTCCCACTCATCAGCAGCCACCTGAGACTTAATATCCAACTCAGAATTCATCACTGTAGCCATTTGTCAGTCTCCTCAGTATCTTTATCAATTTACTAGCGATCAGCAAAAATGCACAATCCGAGTAATTAATTTATTCGCTAGTACTATATATTACATTTACCAGAAAACAGAATGCAGTTACAGGATAAAATCTAAAAATATGAGCAATTCTAAAAAAACCAGTCGGCTGGGGACATTTATTATAAGTTTGAATTTCGACCATGGCATGATTTTCCTCCTGGTTTTGAAACACTCCCTTGTTATATCTATTTTATGTGCGTGCCTCGGTTTCACAGCAATAATCAACGCCTATTCTGAGGAACCCCCGATCAAGGCCATGACATTCGCAAAGGTTCAGGACGTTAGCCTGTACTATGAAATACATGGTGGAGGTGAGCCCATACTTCTCATTCACGGGGGACTAAGCCACGCAGGATATTGGCGCGCTCAAATAGATGATCTGGCCCGAGATTATTTGGTAATCGCAGTAGATAGCAGAGGTCACGGTCGGTCCTCATTATCCGACAAACCTATCACCTACAAACTTTTAGCCAACGACTTTTTAGTACTCCTAGACGAGCTCAACATACAATCCACGAATATCTTAGGATGGAGTGACGGGGGTATTATTGCCCTAGAATTGGCTATCAGAGAACCCCAGCGTGTTAAGAAAATTATCGCATACGGCGCGAATTTCCACCCAAAAGGAGTTCAGCCAAATGTTGCCGACAACTCAAGATTCCGTGAATTTCTGACCCGCGCTAGTAGGGACCACCACGCAATGTCACCTGAACCTAATAGATGGTCGGAATTCCTTGAGAATATCACTAATATGTGGACAACTGAGCCAAATTTTTCAGATTTAGAGCTTAAAAGTATAACTGTGCCAACGCTTGTGCTTGGCGGGCAACAAGAAGAAGTCATCTACCCCGAACATATAGAAGAGCTGTCGAAAAAAATTCCAAATTCTAAATTAATCATGATGCCCAAAACTGGGCACTTCGCCATGCTAGAGAAACCAGAAAAATTTAATGAAATTGTGCGTTCTTTTCTAAAGTAGCGCCTTAGACATTAAATTTCCTTGCTACTCCAAAAATGAAAAAAAAATACACTAGTCTTTTGTTCGATCTATTTAATACGGTAGCTTTGTGGGACACGAATAAGATCCCTATTTATAGAATCGGCGGCAAGGAAAAGCATTCAACATTAGGCGAACTCAAATTAGTTCTTTCTGACCACCTACCAGGTCTAAATTTTGACGATTTCCATGATGCATTTGACGCCGTCAATCGCGAACTGACTAAAGAAAAAAGTACAAACCGAAAAGAAGTTTCATCGCGACAACGCTTCCTGCGTGTATTAAGAAAATTAGATATTCAATCCGATTTAAGCATTAGCAACCTAGCAAATGATCTTTCTCAAACACACATGGAACTTCTAATCGGCTCAGCTTTTGTGCCCGAAGAGCATCGAAACCTGATAACTACCCTGAAAAGCAAATATAAACTAGGAATTGTCTCGAATTTTGATCATGCTAGATCAGCAAAAAGTATCTTGGCCAGAGATGGTGTGGCGTCTTATTTTCATCAGATAATCATTTCAGAAGAGTTTGGCTGGAGAAAACCAGATAGCAGGATATTTGATTTAGCGGTCCAAGGCACTCAAGGCACTAAGGACAACAAAGAGAACATACTTTTTATCGGTGATTCAATTGCAGATGATATCATCGGAGCATCCGAATTTGGGCTAGATGTGGCCTGGGTGAACCCTAAAGGCCAGAGTCTTAATCCAGACATTCCGAAACCGACCTATGAGATAAAGTCAATAATAGAGTTAAAGGATCTATTATCATTGAAAGTTTAAAATGTTCCGCATTGACTTAAAAATAAACATTAGCTGTAATACTTTTATACTATGCTTTTAGATCTTCAAGATGATATAAATACGAGCAGTTACATTAGGGAGCACGAAAATGACGACCCCCTCACATGATGTCATTGGAGACATAGCGTATATAGATGTAAATGGACTGGAAGCAGAGCATCTCGTTTATCCTTTAAGCAGCGGTAAAAAAATCGTTAGACCGCAAACTAACTATCGACCTATGCCTATTAAAGATGCTAGGCACTTACCTGAAGGCCCCTCTATTGATAACGAAGGATTCTCTATCGTTAAACATAAGTCATCGGTATCAGATTTTTACGATTCTACTCAAATTACAGAACTATATTACTCTGAAATAATTTCGCTTTTAAAGGATCGGTTGCACGCAAAGGACGTGATTATTTTCGATCATAATCAGAGAAGCAAAGTACGGGCTAGAGCGGGACAATCTGAGGTCCGTACTCCAGTTGCAGCCGCTCATGTTGACTACACGAAGACATCGGGACCAAAGCGCAGCCATGAAATTCTAGAAAACGCGCAAAAGACCCACTATCAAAATAATAGATTAGCATTAATAAACGCGTGGAGACCGATTATAGGACCTGCTCAGGATTTCCCTCTCGCGATATGCTCCTCTACTAGCGTGAATGATCAAGATCTCGTAAAGACAGATATTCACCACTTCAGCGAATCCAATTTAGAAACGCCACGTCACAGCGGACAGATATACTCTCTCAAGCATAACCTAGAACATAAATGGTATTACTACCCTGACATGCAAACCGACGAAGTGCTACTTTTACGAAACTGGGATTCTGCCAAACCATATACTCATGGCTACACACCACACACGGGTTTCAAAAACTCGCTCGCACCAGCCAACGCGATACCAAGAGAAAGTATCGAGATCAGGACATTAGTAGTGTTTTAGAACACCACCGTAATACGACACTTTAGCTAAAGAAATGGGCTAAAATCGCCCAAAGCAAAATCAGGAGGCCACTTTCGATGTCCAGTTGCTGTCATGTTGAGGAGGACAAGCGCGATCTACTCCTTTGGAGCACGTCACTGCTGCTCGCGATATCTTACGCGCTCGCGCTGGGCCCTGCCGATGCCCTAGCGCTACCAAAATTTATTTCAGTGTTTACAATCGCTATTTACGAAATTTGCAATTCAATGTATTTGGGCATGCTCGTAGGAATGATAAGCGTAGGGATACTGTCAAAAGTCCCTAAAGAATTTGTACTATCAATAATGGGAGCCAAAGGGTTTTTTGGCATTTTACGCGCATCTTTTGCTGGGGTCCTACTGGATATGTGTAATCATGGGGTACTCTTGATTGCGGGCAAATTGTATGAAAGAGGCACGTCTACAGGGCAGGTCATAGCTTTTCTGGTCGCCTCTCCTTGGAACTCGATATCAGTTACTGTCATCTTGTTCACTCTAATCGGTGTTGGTTGGACTATATTATTCTTATTACTTTCCATACTAATCGCGATACTTACCGGTCTCGCTTTCGACTATCTCGTTGCTAAAAATCGTCTACCTAAAAACTCGAACGAAATGACGATGCCTGAGAACTTTCAATTCTGGCCCGAGGCCAAAAAAGAGCTCTCTCAAACTAGGTTCGACGTGAAAATGTTCTATTCAATCTTTAAGTCTGGACTTACCGACTCAAAAATGATTCTACGATGGATCTTTTTAGGTATTGTGTTAGCTGGCATAATCCGAACAACAATGGATGCGGAACACTTTTCATCATTATTAGGCCCAACTATCTCCGGCCTAGCGATAACCCTTCTGGCAGCTACCATTATCGAAGTCTGTTCTGAAGGAAGTTTACCAATTGCAGGTGACCTATTCGTGCGAGCAGGAGCGCCTGGTAATTCATTTGCATTTTTAATGGCTGGTGTATCAACTGATTACACTGAAATACTCATCCTGAAGCAATTGAGTAATTCGTGGCGTTTCGCATTCTTCCTGCCAGCAGTAACGCTCCCCCAGATTACTTTGTTAGCAGTGCTTTTAAACAAGTTTGGGTGAGTACTTCAAAGAAGGAAAAGACATAAATTAGGGTTAAAAATTAACAACAAACAAACTAAAAAGGTCAGGATTGCAAACGGACTTGCTCCATAAAAAATATCTCCTAAGGAAATACTTTCGTCATCGATCGATGCCTTGATGGCATAGATACTTAAACCCAAGGGTGGAGTTAGTAACCCGACTTCAACCCCTATAACTGTGACAATACCAAACCAAATGAGATCGCCTCCCATGGCGTGAATCACCGGTAGTCCGATAGGGACCATGACAAGTAAAATAGAGGTACTGTCCAAAATAGTCCCTAAAAATACGACAATCAAGAAATAAAGACACACATAGGTTGTTAACCCTAAACCTGTCACTTGTGCGACTTGGCCCAAGGTCTCAGGGATGCCCGATAAAGTCAGCATCAATCCGAAAGCAGAGGCCCCAATTATCATGAATAATAGCGAACTAGTTGTAGACATGGCGGAAAAAATCAGTTCAATCAATTTCTTTAGTTTTATTCTTCCTAAACTCAAAGCAATAATAAAAGAAAGGGTGGAACCAACAGCACCGGCTTCAGTAGGCGTAAAAACCCCACCATAAATCCCACCGACTATGCATACTACTAGTAAAAATATGGGCGACCCGATACGTAGTATTTCACTAAAGGGAATAATAGGGAGTTCTTCTGTTAAATGATATTCATCGGTCACAGCAAAATTTAAATTAAGAGTCACACATAAGACTACGACTAGGCATAATAGAAGTGCTAACAACAAGCCGGGAATGATGGCAGCGATAAATAATTTATTGATAGAGACCTCAGCGATAATCCCATAAATAATCAGTAGTATACTAGGCGGGATCAACATACCCAGTACTGATGATCCAGCCACTAGTCCTAGAGCAAATTTAGGAGTAAAACCTCGAGCTATAAGTTCGGGGGCTGCCACTTTACTAAAAATAGAAGCCGAGGCTATTGAGATCCCGGTAATAGCCGCAAAAATCGTATTTGCTCCAACAGTAGCAATACCCAGCCCACCTTTGAGATATCCCACACACCAGTACGCGACCCTCAAACTATCCCGGCCTATTTTCGCGTGCGCTACAATCAAGCCCATTAAGACAAAAAGTGGTACCGCGGCAAAGACATAGGATGAGATAGCACTCGCGGAAACCATGCCTAATACATCAATGCCGATGCCTAAATTGTCTTTCATGATACCAAGACCAACAAATCCAGCACATAAAAGAGAAAATGCTACTGGAACCCCTGTAATCACAAGCCAAAGTAAAAGTGCTATAGAGACTAGTCCTATCGAGGTGTTAGAACTAGCGATATTGAGTAATATGACTATTGATGTGATAAGTAGAAACAAGGTACCTGTAGTTTGCGAACTCAATAAAGACCATCGCCAATCTTCGACTAGCTTGTAAGCGAATAGTATAGCTGCTAATAGAGACCCTAAAAGAATTGCCAACCGTAGCGGCCAGACTGAGACAGTGAACACATCCGGTGTACCAAAAAATTCCCCGCTCTCTATTGCCGTGAACAACAAAGGCACCGTTGCGATGACGATCCCAACTGAGATGGCTATCGAAACTAAATTTGAAAAGATTTCTAGCGTGAGATTACCGTCTTCCTTTCTCAAAAAATAACTATTTCGGATTAGTAATCCTCCGGAAACCTGATAAGGCAATGCGAGAAAAACCAATACGGGGATAGCTAGCGCAACAATCTCCGTCACTCCTGGAAGCGAGCCACTGAATAATGTTCTCCAGATTATGTCCAGATTAATGAGTACGACTAACATGCCTAACAACCCAGCAGCTACAAAAGCATTCACTTTACTGAGATACAAAAATAGGATGTGAAAATAATTTTTCATCATAAGATTAATCGACTCAGCTATTTGTCCGTACCGAGGAGATCCACTCCCCAAGAATTTGTAGGCCTTACTCCTTCAGACTTTAGCCCTAACATTAATTTATTCAAGACTAGTTGCGCGGGCAGATTGCTAGCTTGATGTCTGTCTACCCAATTTGATGCTAGCGGGGGCAGCGATTTCATCCATTTCTCTTTCTCGATGAGTGGTAACGTATATAGAATCGCTCCTTCCCTTTGCAACGCTTCTAACGATTCAACATAACGTTGGTTAGCGGCTTCTGCACTCAGCCGTGAGTAATCCCGAGCAACTTCTACGAAAATTTCTTGAACTGACTGAGGGAGCCTATTCCAGACCTCTAAATTGGCAGCTAAGGCACCCACAAATTGCGCACCAATCCCAACCAAGGTGACATACTGTGCAACTTCATGCAGCCGGAAAGGATATGCGCCACTTAGAATCGTCACGGCACCATCAGCCACTCCAGTTTTCAACTGAGTATAATAAGTAGTTAAAGCGCCATTTATGGCAGTCGCTCCGGTACCTTCTAGCCAAATTGATGCAGCACCAGGCGCGAGAATTTTTTTTCCTTTTAAATCAGCGACCGTCCGTACTGGAAAATTTGTGACCAAATGATAGGTATCTGTGCCAGTTGCAGCAAGGAACTTAAGGTCGTTATCTAACCAGCTTTGTTGCATCTCGGGAATATCATGATGTAGATCGTTCATAACGCGCAGTAAGCTGCTTAAGTCATCAGTAATAAATGGCAAATCATAGGTTATATTCTGCAAAGGCAGACGGGAAGACTCCCAGAGAGAACCAACCCAACCTATATCAGATAGTCCGATTTTTAAGCCATTTAGGCTATCTTGCCATTTATATAATGTGCCATAGGCTTGATGCCATTCGAGATCAATACTCGGATATATTGCCTCAATCTTCCCCGTGGATACAGGCACAAAATAATCCCTTAATAGAGCAGCCCAAGGCAGCGTCGTCGGATGGGTTGTCGCAATAGTTAAATGAAGCTTATCTACAGTAGCCATCCCCGGCGAAATAAAGAGAAATAAAATTAACGATATTAAACTCCGCAACTCCTCACTCCTCAAAAGTCGAATAATCTAATACAAGATAGTTGCTCCTGTCATACCAGATCAACAGTTCAAAGCTTGATAACTAAAATACTAACTCGCGCTGGCGCTTATCTTCTAAATACGCTATTAATATCACTTAACGAGGTTAACAAAATAAATAGAAAGAGGGTATGAGAATGGGTAACCAATATGAAGGACGATGTTTCTGTGGTGAGGTAGAGATATCTGTTACAGGCGATGCCGCGGCTATGGGGTTTTGTCACTGTGAGTCTTGTCGCCATTGGTCTGCTGGACCTATAAACGCCTTTTCCTTATGGCCGCCTGAGAATGTAAAAGTTGTGAAAGGCGCCGAACTTCTAGAGACCTTCGCTAAAACGGATGCGAGCCATCGTAAGTGGTGTAAAAATTGCGGTGGACACGTCATGACAGAGCATCCCGAAATGGGAATGGTAGACGTATACGCTGCTATATTACCTGATCTGAAATTCGAGCCTGAAGTACACGTTTTTTACGGCGAGAAAGTAGTAAGTGTAAAAGATGGCCTCCCTAAGATGGCAGACGTGCCAGAAGAGATGGGCGGCTCGGGGACCACTCTTCCTGAGTAGCTTAATTTAGGATCACGTCGACCCCGACATTCCACCATCCACTGGAATCGTGGCGCCAGTAATATAAGAAGAGGCTGGCGATGCGAGAAAGATAGCAGTGCCGATAATATCTCCAGCTTCACCAAACCTATTTAAGGGGACTGCACTAGTAACTGTATCGCTCCAACCACCCTCTTTCATGGGAGCCATCATATCGGTACTAAAAGGCCCCGGTGCTATAGTATTAATATTGATATTGTGTCTAGCTAGGGGTCGTACCAATGTTTTTGACAAATGATGCAGTCCAGCCTTTGAAGCTGCGTAGGAATAATTGTCCCAAATAGGTACCCTAATACCGTCAACAGAACCTATATTTATAATACGACTCGGATCATCTGGGCTGGCACTTACTTTTAGCATTGGGAGGAAATTTTGAATCAAAAAAAACGGAGTTTTAATATTTAAAGACGCGACCTTATCCCAACCTTTTTCTGGAAATTCTTCCAACGAAGCTCCCCACGTAGCACCCGCGTTATTTACGAGTACATCTAACTTAGGTTCTAGCATTTCTATTTCTGCAATAACACGTTCTATCTCAGACAATTTTGAGAGGTCGCCAGAGATTGCACGACAAAACCCGAAGGCTGAAAGTTCTCTCTCCACAACAGAACATCGTTTATGATCTCTGGATATTATATAGACCCTAGCGCCGGCTTTCGCATAGCAAGAGGCAATCATGTACCCTATTCCTCTCGATCCGCCGGTCACGAGTATTGTCTTATTTTTTATAGAGAATAATGAGTCCATTCAGGAACCTAATTTAGACATTTCTAAGTGATGAGAACAATTACTTCTCCTCAAGCTGCTACATCTTTTTCGAGCCTAGTCGAACAATTTATAGCGCGTAAAATCGCTTTTAGAGAGGCTTCTAATATGTCATTGGAGAGGCCAACCCCACAATATCGAGTCCCTTCAATATTTAGCTGTACATATGTGACAGCCTCGGCATCAGCGCCATCAGCTTGACTCAAAGTGTGTTCGCTATACTCCACCAGGACAATCTCTTTTGTAGCGTGACCTTCTAGAGCACTTACAAAGGCACTAACGACCCCTGCAGCTCGACCCGACAGCTCCACCAGTTCATCTTCGAAGAGTACCTCTGCTGTCAGATGATCCTCTCCATCAATTCTCGATAATTTATAGTTCTTAAGCTCATAGGGTTTGTTCATATTGAGGTAGTGTTGAGTAAATAATTCTACAATCTTTGTTGGGGCAACTTCCGCCTCACTATCTTCAGCAAACTTTTGCACAACACCACTAAAATCGATTTGAAGCCATCGAGGTATATTTAACCCACGCTCTTGCTCTAGCACATAAGCAACCCCACCTTTGCCAGATTGGCTATTTATTCGGATTACTTCTTGATAAGACCTTCCTAAATCTGACGGATCTATAGGTAAATACGCTACCGCCCATTTATCCTCAGGTTGACGTTTAGTTAAACATTTTTTAATTGCATCCTGATGGCTTCCCGAAAACGCTGTAAAAACTAATTCTCCTGCATAGGGATGTCTTGGATGAACAGGAAGCTGAGTACACGCCTTAACGCAACGAATAATCTCATCCATGTTTGACAAATCCAATTCAGGTTCAATACCTTGGCTGTAGAGATTCATCGCCATCGTTACGATATCCATATTACCGGTTCTTTCCCCATTACCAAGAAGCGTACCTTCAATTCTATCCGCGCCCGCCATAACCCCTAATTCTGCCGCAGCGACGGCACAACCCCGATCATTATGAGTGTGTAGGCTCAACACCACCCCGTCTCGTCTAGCCAAATTTCTGGACATCCATTCAATTTGGTCAGCGTAGATATTGGGCGTAGCCATTTCAACAGTTGCGGGAAGATTGATTACACAAGGATTCTCCTGAGTAGCATTCCAAACATCCAGCACGGCATCACAGACCTCCACAGCATAATCCAATTCGGTTCCAGTAAAACTTTCAGGAGAGTACTCAAAACGCCACTTAGTATCGCGGTATTTCTTAGACTCGGACAAGACCACCTTCGCTCCTTCAACAGCGATACTTTTTATGCCAGCTCTATCTAATTCAAATACTTTGTCACGCTGAACCGTAGACGTTGAGTTGTACAAATGCATTATGGCGTTCTTTGCGCCCGACAAAGATTCAAAAGATCTGGCGATTAATTCCTCTCTAGCTTGCGTCAGCACCTGCACAGTAACGTCATCAGGAATCAAATTCTCCTCGATAAGGGTTCGTACGAAATCAAAATCTGGCTGGGACGCCGCGGGAAATCCGACCTCAATCTCTTTAAAACCCACTTTGACAAGCAATTTGAACATTTGTAGTTTTTGACTGACATTCATCGGCTCAATTAAAGCCTGATTACCGTCTCGTAAGTCAACGCTGCACCACAAAGGGGCTTTCTTAATTTCCTTATCCGGCCATGTTCGATCTTTCAACCCTACTAAGGGATAGGGTATATATTTTGAATGACTGAAATTACTCATAATTACTTCTCTTTTTCCAATATCTTAGCTAAAACAACAAGCATTTGTAGTTAGGGAATCATACATGAATACGAATAGAGAGTTATTGCTATGTATGATAAAAATATTTTGTTTTTTAGAATATATAACTACAATAAAATTTTATATAAGTTATATTATCTAATATAATATAAAAATGAAAAATTATTCACTCTCGAATACCAGGCCAAAATTAGATCGAATTGATAGAAAAATCCTATCGCATATGCAAAAAGACGCGCGGATCACTAATCTCCAACTAGCAGAAAAAATTGGACTATCCCCGACTCCATGTCTTCGCAGAGTAAAAAGACTGGAGGAATCAGGTGTCATTTCGTCTCACATCACAATTTTGGACCAAAATCTTTTAGGCCTAACTATCACTGCAATGATCAGTATCACAATGGACCGGCACACACCCGAACGCTTCTCTAAATTTGAACAAGAAATAGCAACAATGCCAGAAATATTGGAATGCAGTATCGTAACAGGTCAAGCTGCCGACTATTTAATAAAAGCAATCCTACCCGATATGACCTACTACGAAGAGTTTTTGCTAGGTCGATTGACGCGAATTGATGGCGTTTCAGGCGTACACTCTAGCTTTGTACTCCGAGAGGTAATCAAAACATCAGCACTACCAGTGGAATATATTCCGGACTAGAATATCCAACTAATCTAGTCAATTTCTGCAGTTTACTATTTTTAAAAAAGGCACCTAATGATAGTTTACCCATCCGATTCCCGGCCAAATGATATCTACAAACTTATGGTTGGGTCGATTACCCCAAGACCAATAGCTCTAGTTTCCTCAATTAGTAAAGCCGGAGTTTTTAACCTCGCACCTTACAGCTTTTTTACCGGAGTCAGTGTAGACCCTCCGGCCATAGGGTTTAGCCCATTAATTACTGGAAAGGATAAGATCCGAGATAGCCGGAACAATATTGAAGAAACAAAAGAATTTGCGGTCAATATTGTGTCTGAAAGTCTAGTAGAGCAAATGAATGTGGCATCTTCTGACGTACCTCCTGAAGTCGATGAGTTCGCGCTATCGCAACTCACGCCTGAGCATGCCAATATAGTCTCTTGTCCATTAGTAAAAGAATCACGTATCAATATGGAGTGCCGCCTTATTGAAATAGTAGAAGTAAGTAATAAGTTACTTGGTGGCGCCTTTATACTAGGGGAGATTGTGTGTTTTCATATCGACGATGAAGTAGTCGAAAACTTCCGAATCGATCCAGATACACTCGATACCGTTGGAAGAATGGGCGGTTCATCATACACAAGAACTCGTGATCGTTTCGAACTAGTCAGACCCGACTCAAAAAGAAGCTGATGCGCAAAACTTTATTAACCGCGCTATCAAACACAAAACGATTTGGCTTGTTCAAGGTATTCCTAATTTCTCTGGGAATAATCGTACTATTAATATCAATAACTAACTTGAGCAATATTAATCTACTTAGCGCATTTAACGTAAAAGTGCTGCTTGGTTTTTTTATAAGTCAAGTAGCGCTTTTGCTATACTCGCTAAGATTCCGATTAGTAATGAAGTCTACAGGAATTACCTTAAAAATAATCGACGCGCTACGAATCAATACCTTAGCAGTCTTTTATCATTTTTTTACACCGCTATCGATGGGCGCAGATCTCACTAAATTTTTTAAACTAAAAAGAAACCATGATAGTGTAAGTCATCGGATTACCTCTATAATATTTGATCATGTGGTTGGCATTTGCTCGCTAGTTGTATTATCAACCTTTTTATTTATTGTAAGAGAACCTGAGCTGGGAGAGCTTGGCCTTAGAGGGAACATATCGTTACTGGGGTTAGCCGTATGCGCACTAATAATTACAGTGGTTATTTTTCGGAAAGATATAAAAAATATTTGTAGGGAAATGTTACTCAATATCAAAGGAAATTGGTCACTCATTTTCGTCGCTTTTTGTTTTTCAATAATTATGCATGCGACTCTTGCAGCAGGAGTTTTCGTAGGAAGTTACGGTATAGGGGTGACCATACCTTATATAGATATCTTATTTGTACTATCGCTATCGATGATCCTGCAATCTGTTCCTGTAAGCATACTTGGTGTTGGCGCCACTGAAGTAGCTAGCACAGCTATCTACACTGCGATCGGTCTCCCACTGACAACTGCACTGTTGCTAGTAGCGCTTCTCTATACTTACCGATTAATTACATCAGTGGCAGGAGGAATCTGGCAGCTTGTAGAAAATAATGATGCTCATTCTTCGTTCGAAGCAAGCAATCGCATTAGCAATTCGTCTTAAACAAATTTCTATGCAAACGAACTTTGGGTTTCATAAGATCAGGAATTAAATTGATCAGAAAATTGAAAATAGGATTTGTTGATCTTCGATATACGACCAATGGTTCTATATCTGCACCTAAAATCGACTTTCCATCATAAGAACCTAACCCTAAGCTTATGTACTTGCTGCCTCTTTCAATTCCAATCCTAATAACTGAGTTAATTAGCTGAAACCACTCTCCTTGTGGAGGACCTCTATCTCGGCCGAAGAATGTCGCTGTGGTAGTCTCGCGATCAAAAATAATCATACCATGTGCGACTCTCTCACCGCGATTGTTTATAACTAATAGCTTGCTATCATTGCCCAACAAATAATCCATATTTTCATAGTACCTCGGAGACAGTGCCTCTCTTCGAAAGCCCTTAGTCTGCTCACGAATAACCGAAGCTTGCTCCGCCCATCGTGACGATTCGGAACCGAAACTATCAAGGACCTCAACACCGTTGCCAACCGATTCAGCTATCCTAATCCGTCGCTTTATATCCTTGCGATATCGCGCCCTAAAACTACCTATATATTCATTGTAGCTATCCCATCTCACACGAATACGAGCAAGTGGATAATTAGACCGCTGTCGGTACCCAAGGCTGGTCAGCTGCTGATCAGAATCATCTCGTTCGCTCTCAAGAAAGTCTCTTATCACCAAAAGGCGGCTCTTACTTTTCTCTGCTATAGAGATCATTGCATCATTAATAAGCGGGAGCACAGAAGAACGACTCAATCCTTTTCCGACAGATATGGAACACCCCCATGACAATGGGGTGCCACACTCGGTAATTTCAACACTTAACAAGCTCGGCCAAAATTTCCTCAAATATTGAAATGTTCCGAAAAGCCACTTGGGCAATAATTGGGAAAAATCAGTCCTGACAGTATAAATACATGCATGGGCTATGATATTTTTATCTCGGTCATAAATTACGGGATAATAATACCGTGAACCCGAAATGCTGCTATTTTGGATAGCAAGCAAGTAATCAAAAGAACGCGTAACAAGAGAATCGCCAATTAGATAGTCCCAGCTTTTCCTCGGGATCTCCTCAATGGACTCATGTACAACTAGTTCACACCGACTCAAGTCTACTGGGCAATCCGTTATATTTACATCCTCAAGTGAGCATCGTTCTGCTGAGTCAATAGGAACGTTTAAAGCGGTGGAAACAGGTTGTTTTAAATTCATGTAGTTAGGCAATCACTCGTCTATTACGCTCAAAAAAACGTGATGCTCCCACGCACTAAGTATCTTGTGGCCCAATCATAACACTATATTTTCATCTAACCGAAAAGTATTTTTGGTGGCTTCAAGCCATCCTAACGACCCTCACGCGCCCACCAAATTGAATGAATATCAAACACTAGTTGACCTAGGTCCGATAAGCTGAAGAAACTCTGACCGAGTACGGTCAGATTTCAAAAACGTCCCCAACATGGCAGAAGAGACTGTTGAGGAATTTTGTTTCTGAACACCTCTCATCATCATACACAAATGGCGCGCCTCGATAACAACCCCAACGCCGAGAGGTTTTACTGTCTCAAACACAGCAGTTGCTATCTCATGAGTCAGTTGCTCTTGTATCTGCAGTCTGCGGCTGAACATATCACTTATACGGGCTAATTTGCTTAAGCCCAAAACCTTGCCGTCAGGAATGTACCCGATATGACATCGCCCAAAAAATGGGAGCATATGATGCTCACACATGCTGTAGATTTCGATGTCTTTGACTATCACCATCTCCCTCGAGTCAGACTCGAAAAGGGCATCATTAACGATCTCCTCGAGACTTTCGTTACTACCTTTGGTGAGAAAAGACAACGCTTTAGCCGCGCGGTCCGGAGTCTTCAATAGCCCATCGCGCTCAGGGTCTTCACCAATAGACTTCAGTAGGCTCAAAAATAAATCTCTCATCATAAATCCCAAATTACTTATTAGATTAAACGCGAAGACATAAAATGCTTTACGATTAACCATACTAAAAGGATCTGTAACTATTCTAAACCTGGTAGTCAGAGTTCCTCACCCGTCACCAAATTTACTATTGAAAGATTTTACCGCTTAATTGCCTCTCCAATCTCTTGCGACATTATCACTTCAATCAGACATGGCCCTGGCTTATCCATCGCCATTGAAAACTTATCATCAAATTCCTCTATTTGGGTGACTTTATAAGCTTCAACTTTCATAGACTGCGCGATTTTTACCCAGTCAATGACGGGATCAGACAGATCCAACATCGAAAGCGTCTTAGCATTCGGCTCACCCGATCGCGTTCTAAACAGCTCGACGTTTAATATATTGTAACTGCTATTATTTAACAGAACGATAACTACATCAATTGCCTCTCTCGACATGCTCCACAGCGCCTGAAGCGTATACATGGCACTCCCGTCAGCTTGAAGTGCTATAATTTTACGATCTGAGTCAGCGATACCAGCCCCCAAGGCTACTGGAAGACCGTAACCTATCGAACCGCCAGTGACAGCTAACCAATCGTGCTTTTTAGCCCCGATAGTTTGTACGTATAGCTCTAAACCACTGCTAATCGCCTCATCAACTATGATAGATTCCTCTTTTAGGTGACGACAAACTACTGCACCTATAGTAGCTGGCGTCAAACTTTGATTAGCAACATCTGGTATTTCGTATTCCTGCAGAGCGGGGACACTATTATTCGGGAAACTCTCCGAGAGACTCTCTAGTGCGCCCTCTATATCATCATCTCTACCAGCAAACTCTTCAATTAAGCAGTCATCCGAGTACAACGTACTTTTGACTCCCGGGTAGGCAAAAAAAGCCACCGGCGCCGGCGCTCCGATTAATATTAACTGTTCATACTCATCAAGAAACTCGATCGCCTGCTCAGCAAAGTACGGCACTCTATTTACTGGCACCCGTCCTTCACCTCTTTGAAGACGCGCAGGAAAAGTTTCACTTAATATAGTCGCCCCCGTCGCACTTGCTATACGCCCCGCATAACCGAGACATTGCTCCTGCAACGCACTTCCTCCGAGCAGCAATCCAGTACGCTTCCCATTTTTCAGAAGTCTTTTAGCCACTTCTAAACGTTCATCACAAATCGTAGATAACGGCAATGGAAGTATACGATCAAAGGATCTCGAACCAGCTTCCCAAGCGTGATTTGCTGGGACAATTAAAGTGGCAATCTTGCCCGCTCCCGAAAGTGAGGCCGCCACGGCTTCAGCTCCTGCTAAAGAAAGATCCTCTGCGGAAGTTGTCGTCTTAAACCATTCCGAATGGATCTTAACGTAAGCCTCCACATCAGATGTTAACGGTGCGTCGTACTGGTGATGCCAGACTGCATGATCTCCCACAATATTAACAATAGCCGAATTTGCTCTTTTTGCATTGTGTAAGTTGGCCATACTATTTGCATAACCAGGTCCTAAATGTAACAAAGTGATCGCAGGCTTACCGCTAATCCTCGCATAACCGTCCGCGGCTCCACTTACTACTCCTTCAAAAAGACAGAGCACGGGACGTACTTTTTCGGTTTTTCCAATAGCAGTAACAAGATGCATCTCGGAGGTACCGGGATTAGCAAAACAAACCTCGATACCAGACTCTATCAATGTTTCAAGCAGAGCGTGTGCACCATTCATAGTAATACCTCCAAGGGCCTGAATTTCAAACGAATTATTCCCAACAAAACCAATCATCTGCTCGTGAACAAGAGAATAACCACGGCTCGCAAGACAGTCGTCACTGCTCCATCCACTCTAAAACTTGTAACAGAGTAGTGGTCTTTATAATATTAATATATAAGCTGCTGATCCATTGCAAACTATTAATCATTTCTAACAAATACGAAATTAGAAATGTTAAGAGAATAAATCAACTTTAATTATCGCACTAACTGATTAAAGTACGCTTCAGAATAATAAAATTAATTGGACAATTATTTTGTTTAATTTTAAAGCAATCAATTAGGTGGTCCACGAGTAGTAGGGCGATTTCTGATCTGACGACCACCTTCTCACTAAGTAGGAAATTAAGAATGAACCAACTGACGAACCTGCAAACTAGGTTGAAAGATCCGAGTTTGCTTGTCACAAAAGGCTATCTAGCAGGGGAATGGACTGACGGCGAAAATAACGCAACGTTTGAGGTTATCAATCCATCCAAAGGAGATGTTATTGCTAATGTAGCTGATTTTAGTCGTGCCCAAGTCGCTAAGGCGATTAGCGGAGCTGGTCGGGCACAAAAGTCATGGGCAAAACTAACTGGCAAAGAACGCTCAAAAATTTTGAGGTGCTGGTTCGATCTTATGACAGATAATCGCGAAGATTTAGCTATGATTCTCACTTCAGAGCAAGGTAAACCCTTAGCAGAAGCAAGAGGAGAAATTGATTATGGGGCGTCTTTTATAGAATTTTATGCCGAAGAAGCTAAGCGAATTTATGGCGAAACAATCCCAGGGCATCTCTCGGATAAACGCATCACCGTTATTAAGCAGCCTATCGGTGTGGCTGCTTCAATTACACCGTGGAATTTCCCAAATACTATGATAACTCGCAAGGCTGCCCCAGCATTAGCTGCAGGCTGTTCGTTTGTAGCTCGTCCTGCAACTGAAACTCCCTTATCAGCTTTGGCAATGGCCGTCCTTGCAGAGAGAGCGGGGCTTCCAAAGGGTGTTCTCTCATTCGTTCCTTCTTCAAAAGCCTCGGAAATTGGCAAAGAGTTTTGTGAAAATCCTATTGTCCGAAAGTTAACTTTCACCGGATCGACCGAAGTAGGTCGAATCTTACTGCGACAAGCTGCCGATCAGGTAATGAAATGCTCTATGGAACTTGGTGGGAATGCCCCTTTTATAGTATTCGATGATGCCGATCTCGACGCCGCAGTGGAAGGTGCTATTGTTTGTAAGTTTCGTAACAATGGTCAGACGTGCGTCTGTGCTAATCGGATTTATGTACAGGAAGGTATATACACTGAATTTACAAAAAAATTGGTTACAGCGGTGGCTAAACTGAAAGTTGGCGATGGATTTGAAAATGGTACTGTGCTTGGGCCATTAATTAACAAAAGTGCCATGGCGAAAGTACAAGAGCATATAGTTGATGCTATATCGCATGGCGGGGAAATAGTTTTAGGCGGAATACGTGAGCAAAGCTCGGATAACTTTTTAAGTCCCACTATTATTACGGGGGCGACCAAGGAAATGGCCTGCTCTAGCGAAGAAACTTTTGGACCTTTTGCTCCCCTTTTTAAATTTAAAGATGAGGACGAGGTCATTGGGCTAGCTAATGATACGATCTTTGGACTAGCTAGTTACTTCTATGCCAATGACCTCTCGCGCGTCTACAAAGTAGCAGAGGCACTTGAGTATGGAATGGTAGGAATAAATACCGGACTTATCTCAACAGAAGTTGCACCATTTGGGGGAGTGAAACAATCCGGTCTTGGAAGAGAAGGAAGTCGCCACGGTATTGAAGATTATTTGGAAATGAAATACCTCTGCATGTCTGTTTAGGTACAATTGTCTAGATTAATCTGAAGCCTCAGGGATATACTATGGGTCTTCTGATTTTTAAGTTGGTTCTTCCGATGCTTAATTGCAACAAATTGGCATAGCCCTTGAAAAAAATTTCCAACTACCCTGGGAAAGACGGTACAAAGTGAAAAAGAGTCAGCGAGTCGACTTGATACTGCGAACGTTAAACGAGATTTATCCCACTGTCCCGATCCCGTTAACGCATCGTAACATTTATGAGCTTCTTATAGCGGTACTATTAAGTGCTCAATGTACAGATGAGAGAGTTAATAAAGTAACCCCCGAACTCTTTAGCGTAGCAAATAATCCCGACGATATGCAAAAATTACCTATCGAAACAATATATAAAATAATAAAGAGCTGCGGTTTAGCGCCAAAAAAGTCAGCAGCTATCTCTAATTTGTCTAAAATTCTTGTAAAAGAATTTTCGGGGGAAGTACCAGATAATTTTACCGAATTAGAGAAGTTACCCGGTGTCGGTCACAAAACCGCGAGCGTCGTGATGTCTCAGGGATTTGGCTATCCAGCGTTCCCCGTTGATACTCATATTCATCGTCTGGCGCAAAGATGGGGCCTTACTAGCGGAAAAAATGTGACTCAAACCGAAATAGATCTCAAACGGCTATTCCCAAGATCTTCCTGGAACAGGCTCCATCTGCAGATCATATTTTATGGAAGAGAGTTCTGTAGTGCCAGAAGCTGTTATGGCCTGAGCTGCCAAATATGCAGCACTTGTTACCCTAATAGAAAAAAACCAATTAAGACGAAAAAGTCCTAATATTTTTCGAGAAAATTACTGAGAATTCTATTCACTTCCTCGAGACAATCTTGCTGAATCCAGTGTGAGCCGTCAGGAATAAAATTTAAGGTAAGATTATCTACGTAGGTATCAGTAGCGATAGCAAGGTGTTTCGAAAGTGCTAAATCATGCTCGCCCCATATCAGCAATGTCGGGACAGTAATATTTTTCGAACTTCCTTGTTCTGTCTGAAGCTTGGGAGGGAATCTAAATAAGGCACGATAATAATTGATCATCGCCCTAAGTGCTCCAGGTCTGCTAGCATTCCTCCTATATACTTCAGTAACGCCTGAAGGGAACATGCCTTTGTTGGCACTAGTTTTTTCAAATATCCGCCGAATGGGCATGGCTTTATTTCTACCGAAAAACAATTCCGGTATCAACGGTATTTGAAAGAAATACATATACCAGCTCTTTAAATACTGTCGATAATTCATGCCTAATTTGAATGCAGTCGGGTGTGGACAACTCATTACCACCAATTTTGTCAGCGGCCTAATTTGTCTCAAAGCGAAAACCCATGCGAGAACTCCTCCCCAATCATGTGATATGAGTGTAATATCATCGCAGCCGCTTAACTCGATCAAGCCATCGATATCTTCCAAAAGCCTATCGACAGCGTATTCACATACTTTCAAAGGTCGTGATGAATATCCGTATCCCCTCAAATTGGGTGCTCAAGCCTTATATCCCATGCCTGCTAGCAGAGGTAATTGATACCTCCAAGAGAAGCTACTCTCGGGAAATCCGTGAAGACAAAGCGCTAGCCGCCTCCCATTACCACAGACCTCAAAATTTAAATAGCCAACAGAGAGTACGGTCGTCTTTATTTCCATCCTGAGCCTTATCCCAGATAAGTTTTACTTTTTTCTGACACAAGCTGAATGCACTACAGCACTTAGTAAATAATTCTTTACTCTTAAGCACCTCGCAGCCAAATTACACGAGTTCTGGTAACTTTAACTCAGATATGTCAATCGTTTCATATATAGCGTTTCAGACAATAAGCCTCTTTCAGGATATGAATTCTAGCTATTATGACACGAACAGTCCGTATCACGACAAAATCGGTAG
>Ga0222715_10000653_pt1 | contig 34495 bp, 23 predicted proteins | sample C33_9DmetaG_FD_165056 | JGI IMG/M metagenome (GOLD analysis project Ga0222715, IMG submission 165056) | Estuarine water microbial communities from San Francisco Bay, California, United States - C33_9D | ecosystem: Environmental > Aquatic > Marine > Unclassified | place: USA: California...
CCTCGCCGTTCGTGCGCGCTCTCGCGGCCGCGCCATCGTCGCGACCCGCACCGTGCACCGCGACGTCGCTCTGCGCGATCGCATCGTCGCAGAGCGCCTCGCGCGCGCGTTCGCGGTCGTCGCGAGCGACGCGTGCGCGCTTCGCCGCCGACGCGTCTGCGCTCTCGCGAAACGGCGGAAACATCGTGGACGACATCGATGACGCGGCTGAAAAGAATCTCCCGCGCTCGGCGTGCGCGCGCGTCGAGCCGCGACCGGCGGCCGGGAGCGTGCGAGCGTCTGTCGATGCAGATAGAGCATCTTGTCGCTTTTACGAGAGCTCACATCGTGGCGCGCCGAGCTCGCGACGAGACCCGACCGAACGCGTTCGTGCGCGTAGGTGTACGTTTTTACGTCAAACGCACGCGAATTTGAAGCGCGCGCGCGATGCGGGCGACTGGATTACGCGCGATGCACCGCGCGGTGGCATCGATGACGTTGCACAGCGGCACGCCGAGTGGTGCGCGTGGACAACGCTGCGTGCGCTCGGCGGCGAGCGCGGCGGCGGCACCGGCGACGGAAAATGCACCAAAGCCGATTTACTTGAAGGATTACGCCAAGCCGCAGTATGCGTTCGCCAAGGTGGATTTGGACTTTGCGCTCGGGGAGGCGTCGACGGCGGTGAAGAGCACCATTCGCGTGGAGCCGCAATCGGCGAACGCGGGCGATTTATTCTTGCATGGGGATGAGAGCGTTGAATTGGTGCAAATTATGGTCGATGGTGGGGCATTTACGTCGTACAAGAGATCTCCGAAGGGGATTACGCTTAGCGGGTTGCCGCAAAGCGCTTTTGAGCTCGTCATCGAGACGCGGATTAAGCCGCAAGAGAACACCGCGTTGGAAGGCTTGTACAAGAGTGGGAAGAACTTTTGCACCCAGTGTGAAGCTGAAGGTTTCAGACGCATCACATTTTACCAGGACAGACCGGACGTGATGTCCATCTTTACCACGAAGATTACCGCCGACAAGGCTAAATACCCGGTGCTGTTATCCAACGGCAACTTGATTGACTCTGGCGACGCTGGCGATGGCAAGCATTTCACCGTGTGGGAAGATCCTTGGGCTAAACCCGCATATTTGTTCGCGCTCGTCGCTGGCGAGCTCGGGATGATTGAAGACAAGTTCACCACGATGACTGGTAAAAACGTGACGTTGCGCATCTTTGTCGAAGAGCACAACTTGGACAAGTGCGAGCACGCGATGACGTCGTTAATCAAGTCTATGAAATGGGACGAGGACGTGTTCGGTCTTGAATATGATTTGGAATTGTTCAACATCGTCGCCGTGGATGACTTCAACATGGGCGCCATGGAGAACAAGTCGTTGAACATTTTCAACTCGCGACTCGTGTTGGCGACGCCGGAGAGCGCGACGGATGCAGATTACGCCGCCATTGAAGGTGTTGTGGCGCACGAATACTTTCACAACTACACGGGTAATCGTGTGACGTGCCGCGACTGGTTTCAGTTGTCTTTGAAGGAAGGTTTGACGGTGTATCGCGATCAAGAGTTCTCCGCTGATATGAACAGTCGCGGCGTAAAGCGTATCGGCGATGTCGCCCGCCTGCGCATGAGCCAGTTCCCGCAAGACAATGGCCCGATGGCGCACCCGATTCGCCCTGAATCTTATATCAAAATGGACAACTTTTACACCGTGACCATTTACGAAAAGGGTGCCGAAGTTGTGCGCATGTATGAAACGCTTCTCGGCAAGGATGGCTTCCGCAAGGGTATGGATTTATATTTTGAGCGCCACGACGGACAAGCCGTGACTACCGAGGATTTTTTCAACGCCATGTGCGACGCAAACGGCGCTGACCTATCGTCCTTCAAGCCTTGGTACTCGCAAGCTGGTACGCCAAATGTCACCGTCGATGGCTCGTACGACGCCGCCGCGAAGACGTTTACGCTCAAGTGCTCGCAAAATGTCCCAAAGACTCCCGGACAAGACACGAAGATCCCGGTGATGTGTCCCATCGCAGTTGGTTTAGTTGGTCCGGATGGCAAAGACATGGAACTCACCATGGATGGTGCGTCGCATGGCACCACTGCTGTGCTGCGATTTGACCAAGCTGAAGCCACGTACACTTTCACCGGCGTCGCCGCCAAGCCGGTGCCGAGCATCTTGCGTAACTTCTCAGCCCCGGTCAAGCTCACCACAAATTTGACCGAAGACGATTTAGTCTTTTTGATGGCGAACGATTCTGACGCGTTCAATCGATGGGAAGCCGGTCAAACGCTTTTGCGTGGCTTGTGCCTCAACCTCATCAAGTCTGGCGAGCCGTTCACCATGCCCGCTTCGATTACGGATGCCATGCGAAAGATTCTTTCTGGAGCCAAAGCCCCTGATGCGGACAAGGCATTCATCGCGCGCGCGATGATGGTTCCGGGTGAAGGCGAATTGAGTGAATTCTTGGAACAGGGCACCGTCGACCCCGCCGCGGTGTACGCCGCGCGCAAGTTTGTCATGACGACGCTGGCCACCGAACTTCGCGCCGACTTGGAGGCTACCGTCGCGGCAAATAGCGCGGCAAAATACTCCAACGAACCCGCTGATCGCGCCGCGCGTACGTTGAAGAACGCGTGCATTGGCTATTTGTCTTACTTGGACGCCCCAGAAATCGCCGCCATGACGTACGAGCGATTCGCCGCCGCGGATAACATGACGGATAAAATATCCTGCCTCTCCGCGCTCTCCGGTAAAGATTGCCCTGAGCGCGTCACGGCCTTGGACGAGTTCTACGCCGCGTGGAAGCATGACCCACTGGTCATGAACAAGTGGCTCGGTATTCAATCCGGCTCGTCGTTACCAAACAACATTGCCAACGTCAAGGCGTTGATGAAGTCGTCCGCGTTTGACATAAAAAATCCAAACAAAGTGTACTCCTTAATCGGTGGCCTTTGCGGATCTTCTGTCAACTTCCACGCCGCCGATGGCTCTGGTTACGAATTCTTAGCCGATGTCGTCATTCAATTGGATGACTTGAACGGACAAGTCGCCTCGCGCATGGTGTCCGCGTTTACGCGTTGGAAAAAGTACGAACCCACGCGTTCCGCCGCGATGAAGGCGCAACTCGAGCGCATCCTCGCCAAGCCTGGTCTCTCCGAGAATGTCTTTGAAATCGTCTCCAAGTCACTCGATTAATTAATATTCATTCAAGCATTTGCGTTTTACACACGCGCCCGCGCTTCGTCGCTCGTCCCGGTTGGCCGCCCCACCTCAGTCCGCACTCACCGTCGCGCGCGCGCACACACGCACGCTCTGACGTCACGTCACCATGTCCGCGAAACAAAGGCCACGCCCCACGCATCGTTCGCCGTCGTCTACAGCCACGCGATCGACGTCGGCGTCCGCGCACAGCCGTCGCGACGCGTCAACCAGCGCTGGCGTGCTCACAGTTCCGACACATTTAAAGCGCGGTATCGCCGCGGGCTCGATCGCAGGCATGACCACGCAGCTGTTGTTGTTTCCGCTGTCGACGTTTAAGACGAGGATGCAGGTCAAGCCGCTCGGGCGGGCGTTTCGCGCGGCTGACTGTTTCCAGTTGTACAGCGGGTTGGTTCCAGAGCTGATGGGCACCGTGCCCGGCACCGCCTTATTCATGGGAACGTACGAATCGGCGAAGAAAAGTTTCGGACTCGACCCAGGAATAGCAGCTGCATGTGGGGCACTCGCGGCGTCGGTAGTTTTGGCGCCCATGGAGTTGATTTCGCGACGGATGCAAGTGCGACGAACACCATTTCGGTTGGCGGTGGCGGCGAGCGTGCGAGCGAAAGGTGGACTTTTTGTGGGATTTGGGAGCTTTCTCGCGCGCGAATTGCCGTTTGATATGATTCAAATGTCTGCGTTTGAATGGATGAAGTCCACCATGGAAGGTAAAAATGGCCAGAAAGCGCTTCGGGCGCGGGACACGGCGATGTTGGGCGGCTTGGCTGGCGCATTTACTGGCCTCGTTACCACGCCTTTCGATGTGTCGCGTACCGCCAGCGTGTGCTCAAAGTCACTTGGTTTGGAGACGACGAAAACTATGGGTGATGTTTCGCGTCTTATGTTCCGCGGAGCTATTCCGAGGATGGTTGAAATCGGCCTCGGAGGCATCGTGTATTTTTCATGCATCCAAGCGACGTTACGCTTTTTTGACGAAAAAGAAAAAGGGAAAGTGAAAAGCAAGGACAAGGTCCCCAAGATTTAAACGTATTGATTGTTTTGCGTACTAAACGTGCGCGCGTGTTGCTACTGATTTGTGTTTCTAATTTACAACGATTTGTTCTCTAATCATCTGCACTAGTACTCCTCCGCTCGACTCGCGACTGGGCCCCAGTTACGTCGTCGTTTCTTCATCCTCACATTCAAAATAAGATGAACCTTACGTCCGAGCGCCGCTTCGAGCACGACTCGAGCGTTGATTCCGATTTGTCCGATCGCATCGCCTGACTTTCCCACCACAATCTTGCGCTGAGACGTCGTATCGACAAGAATGTTTTGCTCAATGCGTACGTCGCCATTCCTGAAATCCTCCCATGACACGTGCACGATATCGATTCCATAAGGAATATCTTCGTGCACGCGATTATACACGGCTTCGCGCACGATTTCAAGCGCGCGCTGAACGTCCGTCATATCGCTCGACTTTGTGGCGTCAAAATCCCACGGCCGAATCGGCGCGCGCTCCAACAAGTGATCCATCAGCGCCTTAGTCCCCGCGCCTGACATGGCACTGATTGGAAACACGCGTGAAAATTCGAAACTCTTGCCTTGAAACTTTTCAACCATGCGCACGAGCTCCTCGCGTCGATGCTTTTCAATTAAATCAACCTTGTTGAGTACGAGTATGGCCTCTGGAATGACGCTCTTCCCATCCTCTGGAGTAACGTACTCTTCGTGCAGCAACTCGCTCAATGCATTCCTAGTCTTTTCTATGATTCCCAAAACGCGTGGGTCCTTCCTCTCGAGATGTCGAGCGGCATCAACGACGAATAGCAACACATCGCACTCACTCGCCACGCCAAACGCCGATTCCACCTTTCGCTTGTGCGCCGCGTTCCTATAATGTTCTGACCCAACAATCCCAGGTGCGTCGACAAACACGACTTGTTTATCCCCTATTGTCTTCACCCCCATCGTGTGCGTTCTCGTGGTGTTCGTTTTACGACTCACGGCGGTAATTTTATCCCCGACGAGCGTATTCGTCAATTGAGACTTCCCGGCATTCGGCGCGCCCAATAACCCAACCCTCAAGCATCGCTCCTCGCGATTCACATCGACCGCAACGCTAGCGTCTGTCTTTACGCCATTATTCTTACGCCGCGCATCGTCATCATCTAACCACCCGCGTTCGCTCCGCAACGCATCCTTTGCCGCGCGCACGCTTCGCAAGACATCCTCTTTAATCTCATTTCTCCGCCGCTTCGCCTCCAAATACCCACGAGTGACGCGCGGCGCCGACCTCGTGTACATTGAATACGCCGCCGTTGACGTGCGCGCGCTCGCGAACGCCATTCGAGACGAATGCGGCGATGAGCTCGGCAGTGCTACCGCCGCGAGCGCCGCCTGTGTCCCAGCGCGCGCGATAAACAACGCGCGCGCGCACGGCGCGATCGCCGTCCCGCGACGCGCGGCGGTGCGAAACATCCCACGCAAAACTCTCCGTCGCGTGCGCGTCTCGGCGCGTCCTCGAGCGACGCTCGGCGCGTCGGCGTCGGCGAATGTCGCGCGAAGAGAAGAGAAGATGTGCAAAGACACCCAAAAAAAACGCCTCAAAACGCGCCGCACCGCCGCCACCATGCGCGCCGTCGCTCGCGAAGACGTGTACGAATCCATGGCGTTTAACGCGTTGGTGCATTACCGCATCAAGGAACACGCCATTCCGACCATTGCGCGCGTCGTTCGCGCGGAAGATGCCGCGCGTGAGATGTGGACCATTCGCTTGGCTGAGTTTACCACGCACGTGGGCGAGGAAGGCGCGTTGAAGAGCGCGCACCGAGATAATCTCGCCGATGCGTTTGAAGTCGCGACTGAGGTTGTTGCGTTTCAGCGCGATCAGGGCGCCAAGACGTCGCTCGGTGGGGGCGTGAGAAGAGGGATCATTCGTAGCGTGGACACCAACCAGTGGCCTCCGGTGTTTGTCGTGAAGCGCACGGATGACGGCGAGGGGACGGAGATTCGAGTTCCAGGCGCGCAGTTGGCGCTTGCGAAAGCGTATGATGATGAGACTCGCGCGAGAGAGAGGAAGCGCGCGATGGAGGAGGCGGATTTGATAGCAAAAGAGTTGATGGAGGAGGAGCGACGCGAACGCGAGGCGGCGGAGCGCGCGGCGAAGAAGAAGCTCGCCAAGAAGAAAAATAGGAGCGCGAGTGATGTATCGAGTGTTTCTACCGTTGGCCCGGTTGAATATCGTCATGATGATAATGATGATGGCGCCGACGATAAGGCACGTGAGGAACAAGAACGAGTGGCGGCGGAGAAGGCGTCGGCGAAAGCCGCGGCGCGAGCGAGACAGGAGGAAATTAAAGCCGAAAAGTTAGCCAAGGAAAAGGCGGCTAAAAAGGAGGCGCAAAAGGCGCGTAAAGCGGCACAGCGAGAGGCGGAGATGTTAAGCGCCGCTGTGACATCTGACAAGGCCGAGAAAACAGCGCCGAATGAATCCATCACCCTTGAAGAAGAGAAAGAAGAAGAAGAGAAGGAAACGTCGGCTGATGTTCCATCGACGAGCGTCAAGGAAGGAGACGAAGAACACGAGGTACCGGTGAAGACTAGTGACTCTGCACAAGACGCATCATCTCAAAAAGCTTCCACGATGACAGAGACGCAGCGTCGTAAGTTAGAGAAACAACATCGCAAGGAGCAACGTTTAGCTGAGATTGACGCGTATCTCAAGGCGCAGGAGATAGTCGCCGAAGACGAAGGTGAGAATGGCGGGAATGGCGCGGGGGCGACAAACAAATCAAAGAAGAAGAAAAACGCTGGCAAGAAGAAGAAAAAGAATGGTGGTAAGGATAGTGACCTCAAACTCACGCCGAAATCTAACACTGAATGGTTTGCTGCGTTCGCCGTTCTCTCCTTCTTCACTCTCGCTGGAGCCATTTATTACATCTTCGTGAATTCTTATTCGGTGCTTCGCGCGACAACAACGACGTTCTCTTAATGTCGCGCGATTGTCTAATGTAAATATATTTAAACGATGCTAAAATAAAAGTGTTTCATTCCAATGCCGTACCCACGACGATTGCGACTGCGAGGGCGTATGCGACTGGAAACAGCCAACGCGCCAACACGTCAACGTGCTGGTCGGAAAAGTACATCTCACCGCGCTTATTGACGATGTAGTGATCGATTTTAGCAATTCGCGGACCTATAGATACAATCGCCTCGCCCGATTCCTTGAGTTGTTGATAATTTTCTTGCTTGCGAACCTCTGCCCAAGCAGCTGTGAGTCGCACTTCGATGTGCAATAAGTAATTGGCAACGACAATTGAAAACACTGTAAACGCGCAGAAGAATTGGCCCAAGGTCAAGATGTTGAGTAAAAGTACGTTACGTGAGGACACTTTCGGCAGCACGGCGAGTGCACCGTTCGTGAGTGAAATTGTCGTAAGGTAACAAATGAAAGCAAACGTAGCCCGAGCCGGCATAGCGGTTCGTTGAATCCAAAAAGTGCCGTAACTCATCGCGACGAGCATAACGCTCGGAGCGATTGTAAAGGTAACCCAGTAGTCTGGTATCCGTTTAAGTTGAAATCCAAAATCAATGTAAGATCTTTGATCTGACGTTGCACTGCTCGCCGTGTCAAAAATTGAAAACGTCCAGGCTTTCGTACCGCCGTACCCGTCAGCATCCTTCTCGAACGTGACCTCTTCAGTATTGAACGTGGCCATCCCAGAAGGGCTCATCATTTGCAAACGAACACCGCACATTTGAGTGTCAAATGGCATCTTGTTAAAATCAAATTCGCAAGACGTAACCACATTCTGGCGAGTCTTATACATGACTTGTCCTTGAGGTGAAACAAAAAGCTCAGTACTTTCTAAATCCGTCGATTCGTACAAGTTTGCAATCGCGTACGCTGGACGCCATATGAGATCGGCCGTCGTTGTGTCAAGGTACATGCCAGGCGCCTGAAGACAACCAGTGGGTTGCGTCGTCGTCGTATAGTACTTCAGTCGTTCGTCCACCCAGTCCAAACTCAGCGTCATAATCAACTCTACCGTCCCTTTCGCCTCATTCACGACATTCACAGCATACACGTTCATCGTCGCCTTAATAGACGTCGCTGTGCCAGGAGTCGGCGGCGTATACTTGTCGTAATTCGTGAGGAACGTCGTTCGCACCGTACCGATTGCCGATGAGAACAACCCAACATTCTGCGCCGACCCGTCGCTGCAATCAATCGCCGCGATGCCCACCGCGTGGTTCACCAAACCCACGAGTCCGATGATAACGACGACAACGATGCGATCGATCGCGCGCATCGACGCTCGATGCGACCGCATGTCGACAACACGCGCGCGCTGCAAGAAATCGAGTGAGAAATGAATCGCCAAGCTCCAGCCCTCCGCGCCCTCGTGCGTCCTCGCGCGTCTCGCGCCGCGCGTCTCGCGCCGCGCGACGGAATGCGCTCGAACGCGTGCGTCGATGCGACGCGCGCGATCAACGTGTGCCTCGCGCGATGCGTCGAGGTGTGGCGACGCGCGCCGTGGCGCTCCAACGAAAAGCGCCGCGCTCGGTCGTCGGGATTTTTATGATAAATAGAGGGTATAGGATTACAGTACGTGCATTGACAGTTGAACACGTGCCATGACACGTGGCATGACGCGTGCGCCGCCGCCGCCGACGACGACGACGCCGCGATCGACGCCGACGACGCCGCGGCGCGCGCATCGACTCTGTCGTCGTCGTCTCGCGCCGCGCGATGCGCCGACGCGCAGCGCGCGCGCGCGCGGTGACGCCATGTGTCGAAAGGTCACGCCAAAGGTCACATGTGGCCACCGCGAGACGCCTCACATATCGACGCGCGGCGACGACTGACTCGCTCGCGCCGACGCGCGCGCGCCGACAACGGTGACAACTTTTCGTGCATGTGCTATTTTCCCGAGGAATACCGCCACGCGCGCGCGGCCGCGGACGCCGTCGCGCCAGGAGGCGAGCGCGTGACATTTGGACTGGCCAAGGCCAAGACGGGGACGTTGGACGACGACGGAGGGCGACGCATGCGTCGCGCATCGTCCGAGACGGCGTGCGACGATGTGAAAAATAATGATTTCGTGCGTGATGGCGCGTGCGGTGCGCGCGAGCGCGAGCATCGCGTGCATGGACGTTCGAAGAGTATGGAAGACGCCGACGCGGGGCGCGTGGGAGGACGGGACAGCCGGCGACGCGACGTCGACGCGGTGGATCGCGACGACGCGCGCGCGCGTTCGAAGAATGCGCGTGATCTCGAAATGATGATGTTTGGTACGACTGGTATGAATTATGCGTTAGGCGATGATCGCATGGATGGTATTGGAGATTCTTCTACGGAGCGGCGACGCGTCGGGTACATGGCCAACGGAGCGTTGCGGGACGCCGTGAATGAGAATGGCTGCTCGGCGCTTGAGTCTATGATTCGAACGCTCTGCGATAATGATTAAGCGATACATCGGTATATTTGATCAAATACTGTACTTTTCCTGTTGTAACATCATCATTCATCATCAACGTCATCACTTCTAAAGCTACGCGCGCGTCCAACCGCCGAGCCGAACGCTCGAAAAGCGTTGGAGTCGAGTCAACGCAAACCTCGCGCAAAACGCCGCGCGAGGAACGAGGGCGAGCATGGGTCAACCACCAAATATTCGAAACGCGACACCGACGGCGGCGAAGCCTACTGAGACGCCGGCGCCGAGGACAAAGGCGCTCGCTACCTGGCTCACGACGCCGCCGCCCGCGGCGTCCATGGGAACGAACGCGCCGATCGCGGTATTTCCAGTCGGTCGCGGCGCGCCCACGGCGGTCGTTTCGTCGGTTTCAACGTTCCACCAGTAAATTCCTTGAGGCGATCGCACGGGACGCCACTCGCTCGCGCGGTGGACGACAGCTTTGGTTGACGACGCCGACGGCGACGCCGCCGACGACGACGACGAGGACGAGGACGACGATGAGGCGTTCGACCCGCGCGCAGGTGTGGCTGCGTAGTCGCGCGCCCGCACACACGCGCGTCGGAGAAGCGATGTAGGCGGCGCACGCGTCATGCTCTGCAGAGGCGGGACGCGAACGGTTCGCGCGTCTCGTCGCTTTGCGGCGTCGAAGAAAGAAGTCTTTTGGTATTGAAAGCTAAGGTTCTACGGTAGTATGAGTGCGACTGGTCATGATGACATGATTGTCTTTAGTACGCTTGCGCTTGCGTGTTCGCCAACACTGCTTGCGTGAGACTCTTCGTCTTGGACATCAACGCCTTGGTCTTTTCGATGATTTGCTCATTCACAGACTTGACGTCGGTGTGCATGAGCACGTAGCCCGCCTCGCTATCAATCTTGGCGTTGAGCTTGTTGGCGCGGATGAGATTGGCGATCCACGACTCAACTTCTTCGGCGGACATGCCCAATCGTTCGGCCAATCCAGCGATGCTGACGCGCTTGTTCACCTTGCAGTAGCTTTCGATGACGTACGAGCGCGCGCTTTCGAGAAACGCCGACTTGCACCCCACCAAGAAGAAGTCACCGTCAAGCAAAGCGTCGCACGCCTTGAGTGAATCTTGCGCCTTGCTGAAGTCGAATTCAACAAAAAGTGCGAGTACAAAGTCGAGCACCGGATCACGGTAGGTGTCGCTTTGAATAATCTTCACTAAATCCTTCAACATGCTCTTACGCTTCTTGTTGGTCACCACAGCCACGGCGAGGTAACGCATAAGGTAAGGCGCCTCTTGTTGTACCGCCTGCATGTACTTTTCTTGAAACATCACATCCATGATCAAGTTGCGGCCATTCAGGTGGTTGAAAAACACAAACAAACTCGCGTGCAACAACCACGCGCGTTGCTTCATCTTGGCCAACGCGCTCGTGCTCGTGTTGCTTTCTATGGCATCACGCAATCTATTCATGTCATCCAAAGCACCTTGCCAGTTTCGCGTCAAGATATCCGCAGCATATTTGCCCCACAGCGCACTCTCGCATCTCGCGGCATCCGTGCTCAATAATTGCACCACGCCGAGGTGCGCGGCGGCGGCGACGTAGTCTCCGCACTCGTACTGAAACTTGGCAAACTTGAACAACGCTTCGACATCCTCCGCCTCGATGCCGTGATTCTCGTTGGCAAACTTGACGTTAAAAGCCTTATCACGACGTAATTGATTCACAGCTACGACATCACTCGCAAACTTCACCGCCTTGGCCGCCGCTGCGCTCAGCGTCCCGTGCGCCTCGATCGCCGCCGCCCGTTTCGCCTTCATCTCCGCCGTAGGTTCCCCACCATTCACCTCCTTGTGCACATCCGCCGCAAAATCACACATATTCGTCTTATTCAACACATCCAACTTCGCCTTGAGAACATCCTTGGCGTCATACGTCCCCTTCGCCCCCGCGAATTCGAGCAACGGAAGCACCAAGTGCGCCTCCACCCGCGCGGCGATCTGCTCGCGTTCAAACCACGCACACGCGCACACAAAACACCCGTCAGTCTCTCACCACAGCACACTCGCATCACGACCACCACGCGCGCGCGCGCGCGCGGCGTCACCCGCCATCGACGACCGTCGTCGACGCCTCCACCGACGACGACAGGCACCACACAAACCCTCATCATGACCATCGATCGACCGCGACCGCGACCACCTCACGCGCGCGCGAACGCCGACGCCGACGCCAACGCACCGTCGCGGTTAAATCCCCCATACTCGCTCGCTCGAACCCGCTCGTCGTCGTCGTCGTCGTCGTCCACCGCGCGCCGCGTACTCGCGCCCCATTCACCGTCGTCGTCAGCCCCATCCACCGTCGTCGTCGTCGTCGTCGTCGTCGTCGTCGTCGCCATCGATGCGAGCATCCATCGATCGATGCCCATCGCCGATCGACGTCGATCGCGACCCGCATCGACAGTCGATGTCGCGGCCGAACGCCATCGATCGACCGCGCGACCATGACCGCGACCGACCGACCGACCACGACCGACCGACCGACCAAAAGCGAAAACGAAACCCCGTCACGGTGCGCACACGCCCGCGCGCGGAGTCGCGATCGGTGCGCGCACCCCCACGCGCGCCGTTCGCGGTCCACGTTCGCAGATCGCGCGACGCGCGGCGCGCGGCCGCGCGATTCGCGCGCGCGCGACGCATCATCGGTCGTCAGACGTTTGCGCGCATCGCAACGCAACGCATCGCACCCAGCACCCATGGCGGTCGTGCCCGGGGCGTACGTCCCCGTGGACGGCGATGGGCGATGCATCATCGCGCGCAACGGCACGCCGCACATCTCAGCCGCCGCCGCGGCGCGCGCGGTGGAGCTCGTGCTCGCGGCGACGGCGGCGCCCGCGGGCGCGACGACCGCGGGCGCGGGGTCTTTGGCGGCACCGCCGCCGTCGGCGCGCGCGCGCGCGGCGGCGTCGAAGACGTGGCGACGACGCGATGCGCCGCGCGTGGCGACGCCCGAGGCGTTCGTCATGGACGTCTCGCGGCGCGAGGTCGAGGTCGAGCGCGCGTGCGTCGTGGGCGAGCGCGTCGTGCGCGTGAGCGTGGTGTGTCAGGAGGGATGTTATCCGCACAAGGCGTATCACGTGAATCAGGATTGTTACGTCGTCGCTGAGCGGCGGGAGTTGGCGTATGCGGATGGTGGTGGTGGTGATGGTGATGTACATGCGTGCGGTGAAGCGTCGCATGGGCGCGGCGTGTGTGGGGAGCTGTTGCTTGGGGTGTTTGATGGGCACGGGAAGCGCGGGGAGGATTGCGCGCAAATCGCGAGCGGGTACTTTACGGGGACGTTGATCGGGGAAACATCCGAGACTGAGGCGTTGGATGCGTCGTATGCGCGTGCGTTTGAAAAGGTGAATGAGGAAGTGTGTAAGATAATGGGTGAGGATGCGAGTTTTTCGGGATCGACGGCGATTACGGCGTTGTTTGACGCGGATGGTACGGTGCGCGTGGGCAACGTCGGGGACTCGAGGTGCGTGGTGGGGATTCGAGTGGCGAATGATGAATTGCCATCGAATAGACATACGAAGACGTGGAATGTATTGGACTTGACGCACGATCAGACGTGCTTTCGCGCGGATGAGCGAGCGCGGATGAAGGCTCAAGCCGAAAGTCCGTTGATGTTTGCTACCATCGGCATGGTGCTCGGCGAGACGCCTTCGCACGAAGAGTTTGGTGATGGCGAGCCTGGATCGGATGATGAATACTGCGACGATCCGCCGCGTGTATTTATGTCTGGATATCGGTTTCCTGGATGCGCGTTCACGCGCTCGATTGGAGATACCGTGGGTAAAGCGTTAGGGGTTTCGGCGACGCCAGAGATGAGCACGCACGACTTGAACGCGTCGCCGGCGACGCAGTGCGTCGTCATCGCATCTGATGGCGTGTTTGAATTCATGTCGAGTGGAGAGACCATGGCTATTGCTGAGCGTCACTATTTAGAAGGAGGAGAAGGCGCGTCTGAGCGTGCTGCCGAAGAAATAGTGCAAGCCGCGTACGCGCGCTGGCAAGAGCAAGACGAACGCGCCGACGACGTCACGGCGATTGTCGCGTTCATTTACCCCAGTGACGAAGTCACCATTCACCCCAGCAACGACGTTGTGGCTACGATTCAGCTTAACGACATGTCTAAAATCATGGGGGCAATGACTGTTTCGTAGGACAAACGCGCCGCCGCCGCTGTTTATGCATCGTAAAATAATATTAGCGAGATAGAGAGTGTTGTTGTAATAAATGCCTTTCTTTTGTTAAACAAGTTTGCTAGTCGTCTTGCGCCTCGAGCCGCTCCTACACCGCCTCCTTCTCCAAAATACGTTTCGCCTTTTCCAGCTGCTCCTCAGTCGTCTCAGCGGGCGCCTCACGTTCGTACTTGATTTCGATGTCAGATCCGGCGGTATCGGGGGCGTCGATGGATCCAGAAATCGTGTCGACGTCGTCGAGCGACGACAGCGGCGCACCATACACGTAAGATCCACTCATCTCGTCCCCACCAGTGCCCGGACGACGCTTAAGCTTTACGTGTAAACCGTTCGTCGTGTGAATGGTCGCTCCGGTGGTCATGCCGCACTCGCCGTCTGGGTGAAACTTTTCGTCGAGCTCAAAGTCAAAGCGGCGCATAATCATCGCCAGAGACACAATGGATTCAAACATTGCGAACTGGTCGCCGACACACTTTCGCTGACCGCCACCGAAAGGCAAGTACGCGTACTCTTCCGTGTACTCGTTCGGCATCGGGGCATCGATAGGGAATCTCTCCGGCTTGAACGTGTCTGGCTCGTCCCAAATTCTAGGATTGCGGTGCAAGTTCCACACAGAAATGAAGAAATCCGTGCCTGCATCGATGTTGTAGCCACCGAGCGTGACTGGTTCTAACGCGCGTCGAATCAACACGGGCGGCTGCGGGTACAAACGCATCGATTCATTGATGACGCGAGTCGTGTACTTGAGCTCGCGCATATCCGCGACGGTGGGGTTGCGGTCGCCGCACACTCGGTCGACTTCTTCGAACACCTTCGCCTTCACCTCCGGGTGTTTCGCGAGCAAGAACGTCGTCCACGTCAACACCGCGGCGGTGGTTTCGTGTCCAGCAATGAGCAACGTCATCAAGTCGTCGCGCAATTGCTTGGATGTGACGTCGTCGCCGCTGGCGATGAGAAAGTGTAAAATACTCGGATCTTCGGTGTTCATGTACTCCTCCACAAACTCTTCATCCTCTTCCTCGACTAAAGTCTTGCATCGAGAGATGAGCTTGTTCAAAGTTTCATTCACCAATACCAACGCTTCTTCGCACTTGCGCTGACGGGGCACGAGCCAGCGAAGGGGAGGAACTTTCCAATACGGAATGAACGTCACGCTTCTGTATTCGGCTTCGCGCAAGACGGTGTACACCGCCTTGATCACCGGATCATCCGTAGACAAAGAATCAAAGTCATAGTTGAACACCGCTTTGCCTATAATATCCAACGCGAAACGAGAATAAAAGTTTTCCATCTCCACCGATTCGTTCGCCTTTTCCGCGCGGGCGAGCTGGGAAATCCCCTTCAATCCGCAGTCGCCAAACATACCCACCATGGATGTGACGTACTTTTTGTGCAAGCTCGGCACGATAACCTTGCGACGAATTTTCCACACGTCGCCGTTTGCGGGAATCAAACCTTGCCCCATGACAAAGTCCAAAATCTCCGACAACAAACCCTTGGAGAAGCTCTTCGCTTGCGTGAGCAACATCTCCTTGGCCACGGCGTTGTCGCTCACGACGACAAACTTCTTCGGCCCGATCGCCAACACGAACATCTCACCGTACGCCAAGAATAACTTATACAACGGCACAAAAACCGGCTGACCCGCGATCTCACGGATGTCCCCAGACGCCACCGGCATCTTTGACATCGCTTCCGCGCGCCACCGACGCGATAACCTCGCGAGCTGCAACTGCACCGCTCGCCCCGCCGGTCCGCTATCCTCCGGTACCAACTTCCTCAGCGCATCCGCCACTTGACGGAACGGCCCAGTAGACGACCCTTTCGTAAACTCCCCAGCCGCGATGCGCTCCTCAAGCGTCATCGGCTTCTCCCCGTCTCGTCCCGACGCCGCGCGCGTCGTCGTCGTCCCGCGCCCGCCTCGCACCACGCGCGCCACCGCCCCGCGCCCCGCGCCACCACCCATCTCCACGCGCGCGCGTCTCGACGACGACGGCATCATCACCCCCGCGCGCATCGCCGCCCCCATCGTCGCCATCGTCCCCGCGCCTATCGCCTCGCCCACCAATCAATCAATCCAATGGATGCCCGATGGATGGATGGCGCACTTTTTCGCGCGCGTCCGCGCCCCCCTACCGCTGCTGCTCTCGCGCGCGCGCGGTCGCCGCCGACGAATGCTACGCGTCTCTACGCCGTGCGCCGTCTGTGCCGTCGCGTCGCGTCGCGTCGCGTCGCGCTGTGCCTTCACACGTCATGCGCGATACGCGACATCCAGTCATCATCGTCCGACGACGATGGGCGGCGAGTGGATAACTCTCTCCTCGGCGCGTCGCGGTCGGTCGGACGATCGTCCGATCGTCGCTCGCGCGCTGCGTGATAGAGTAGTGGACGCGTTATATACGTATCGCCTCGCTCGATGGTCTCGTCTGCGTGTGTTGTTACCTATATTGGAGAACGATCTTCGCTAACGCAGCTGGTAGAGTGTCAGACTGATATGAATATAGTCTCCGTCGAATACGACGGGCGTGTGCGAATAGATTGAGCTGAGCAAACGCACGTTCTGTTCTTCGTTTCGCACGGCGAGGACGTGAGTGAAGTCGTCGCTTTGGATGTGTTCTGATTTTGTGTGTATGGTTATATAGTATACAAAATGAATGTGCCTGGCTATTGTATGACGGTCGGCGTCGGCGTCGGCGTCGGTTATCATCATCTCGACGGACGTCTTTACCCTCTACCCTCTCGCGTGAAAGGTAAGGTGGAACCACCGCCACCGATGTATTCATCGCACCGCACGACGAGATTGCGCATGTTTGTAGTCGTGTCTTCAAACGCGCCGAGCGTCGGGTCGAACTCGACTTCGTCGAGCGCGTCAAACGTCGCCATCATTGCCGCGCCCTGGTTGAGACCCATGAGTCGCAAATCGAATAATGCGCGATCAATGTTGGTTTCGTCGATGAAGTTACCGGCGAACGCCACGGTGGCGTCGATGTTGTGCACCGCGTGCGGTGCGCCGCCCGGGACGAATAAGACTTCACCGGGGCCCAAATCGACGTCCCACCGTCGGGCATATTTCGCGAACGCCACACGATTCGTGTCATCGAATGTGGATAACGCCGGAAGCGTCGGATCGAGTGTGCCACGTCGCCAGCTTGGTTGCAAGTACGCGGTATCGTCGCGATGGAACACCGTCCATCGTTTTGTGCCTCGCACCTGCGCCATGAAGAAGTGGCCTTGCCATTGGTCCACGTGCAAGCTTGAGCGCGTGTCTTTCGCCGCCACGAATAGCGACGGCCACGAGCGGCTAAATGCGTGCAATCTCATCGTCTGCTGCGCAAAGTCATGCGCAAAATATCGCGGAATCCGTACGCACTCGCCGAGACTCGGCAGCTTGAGCGGAATCGAGCAGTCATACAGGTAACTTCCGGGCGCCTCGTCTCGCATGACGGCGTGAAAGTGCTCGCTTAAATCGACAACATCTGCATTCGCGCACGACAATTCGCTTTTTACGTGCGCGTCGTTACGCGTTACGGCAACCTTTTTCGTGCCGCCCCGCTTGAGCAACCACGCGCACTTTTCGCCGTCGGCGCCATCCTCTGTGAGCTCGTCTTCGAGACCAGTGATGACGACCGGGGTGTCCGTGGCGACGTACTCGCGTCGAAACGCGGCAAGGGACAGCGTCGACGCGTGCACGCGCCGCACTGCCATCGTCGTTGTCGCCGCTGTCGTCGTCACAGTTTCGGAAATCTTTCGGCACTTGTCGCGCGCCGCCTCGACGCGGCGCGCGATTTCTTCTCGGTACTCGCGTTTGCCGGCATCGGGCTCGGACTCCACCGCCGCGCGCGCGTAGGCAAGCTCATCGACGAGCCGCGCGATTTCCGCCTCCATGCACGCGACGAGTGCGCGCGCGCGAGCGCGCGTGTGTGTCTGTGGCGCCCCGTGCTGCTCTTCTACTTTTTCTTCTATTCCATATTAAAACTGGCGTGTAGCATACTACGTGTACACATCGCTATGTTTTCTTAGTGTAAGTATTGGCGACGACGTTCTGTGTCTTCTTTGTGTTCTCTGTGACATCAGTGGTGTCAGTTGGAAAATTGGCGGATAAAGCGCGATGCGCGGCTTCAAAGACGCTAAACGTAATCGCCGACGCCGGAGCGCTTTTAATCAAACTCGGCCCTAAACCTTTGTAAAATCCCACTAAGCCTTCGCGCGTGGCAATCGTGCGCACGGCAGAGAAGAACGTTCGATACGCTTCGGCGTCAACGCGTTGACCGTATGCTAGGCTTCTGGAAAATCCGGCAACTTGAAAGCGCTTTTTGACGACGTCGAGCGGGTGCACCACGAGTCGAGCGATGGATCCCGCCGCGAACCCGCACGCGAAATCATTCCCTTCAAACACCGCTGGAAATTGTGTTTTTAATGTTGCGTACGAGCCGAATTGTACTGCACTCGCGGGAACGATTTCCGCGAGCGTCACGGAAACACCAGCGAATAAACCTTTCGCGACGCCGCGTTCGCGCACCACGCCCCGCGCCGCGTCTAAAATCGTACTGTACACCTTTGGATGCCCTTGGCTGGCGAGGAGAGTTCTGATGACGTCAAACGGGTACGTGGCGACCGTGGCCGCTGAACCCGCGATAGCACCACCGAGAAAGCTCACCGGAACCGACTGTGTCGACCCCGGATGTCGCCGCTCAAACTCAGTCGCCGCGTCTTTAAATTTCGAGAGCACCGTGAACTGAATCGCCGTGTACGGCACCCACAGGAACAACGCTGGAATTGTCCCCGCCCACATCGCTCGCGCACCTTCCTCGCGTATAATAGTCTGCGTTGCTTGCACCAATCCGCGGTATTTACCCGCCGCGCCCGACTCCACTTGCACTTGCAATCGGATTTTAATCACATCCAACGGCGCCACGCACACGCGCGCCGTCGCCCCCGCCAGCGCCCCACTCGCAGTCGTTATCCACGTTCTCCCACGCCCACCGCTCGTGCTCGCATCATCCCCACCGCGCGTCCCGCCGTCTCTCCCACGCGGCGCCGTCGCGCCCATCGCCGCGCGCGCGCCCCGCGCCCCGCCCGCGCTCACCGCCACCGCGCCTCCAGCCACCACCAGCCCCCGCACCGCGCGCCCCGCGCGCCCCCGCCGCCCTCGCGCCGCCGCCGCACCGCCAGACCCGCCGCGCGCGAGCCCGAACCGCCACGCCGGCGCCGGCGCCATGCACAGTCACACACCCACGCCAAGAATGTCGCGCTCGCCTGCGCCCCTGCGCCGACCGATCGACCGACCGACCGACGAGACGCGCGCGCGACTCCTCTACCCTATCCCACGCGCGTCCCTCTTGTCGTCGACGTCGTCGCCGTCGTCGCGCGTCGACGAACGGCGTCGTCGAAGCCGTTGGGGCGAATTTCGCCCGTCAGTAAAACACCCGGAAGTCACCATGGTTCAATAAATATATTTACTTTTTCTCGGACACTTGACCCATATTTTATTCAAAATAAGGACATAAAAAAACTCTTCCTGCGGGTTTCGATCCCGCGGCTTCCAGATATCTATTCGCACAAGCCCGTCGTATTCGACGGAGACTATTAACAGTCTGACACTCTACCAGCTGAGTTAAGGAAGATTGTTCTCCAATACGTAATATACGCAGACGAGAACATCACGGGCGTGTAACAGCCCTTGGCTCTTTATTTCGAGACTTAACTCGGCGAGGTTGACGAATAATACGCCACTCATATGTGCGCTAAAGCACGTATTTTTGTACTTCCATTGGCGGTGGGTATTTACTTGTGGAAAGTTATGGGTACTTTTTGTTCGATGGTCGCCGCGCGTGGCGAAGGAATGCGCGCGCCACTCAATCACTCATTCCGCGCCATTCACCACTGACGTCGTCGATGACGTCGATAGGCGGCGACGGCGTTCATCGTCGTCGGTGTCCGCGGTGCGATGCGCGCGTGGCGAACGCCCGCGCGGCGGTGTGCGCGGAGTGTGGGTGCGCCGTCGACGAGGATGGCGTCGGGACCGAGGCCGTGGTCCCACCTAGGCGGTCGTTGGCAGAGTATTCGTACGACGATGGTGACGACGACGACGACGATGACGACGACGCGACGGTGAGTGGTGCGTCGAGCGCGTACGGCGATGCGTTTGATCCCGATCTTGGTGGTACGCCCGCGGCGTTTACGCGAGGAGGGGTGACGAGCGGTGCGGCGTCGCGGGTGGTTGCAAACGAAGACGAAGACGAAGAGGAAGACGAAGACGAAGAGGACGAGGGTGGAGGTGAGTATTATCACGAACAGCAGTACGTCGATATGATGAGATATGACTATGCGTCGGATGGTGCGGTGTCGACGTCATCAAACGCTGATTCCATGCTTCAACAAAAAAAGGCGAGGCTCGAGCGCGAGCGCGAAATGGAGCGGTCGCCAGAGGCGTTAAAGTTGTTGTATCTCATGTATACGTACACGGCGGATGATGCCACGACGATAGCGCCGGCGACGCAACACGGCGTGCGATCAAAAAGAAGTGCATGGATGAGGCAGTTGCCTATTTTGGTGTTGATTTACGAAGGCATCGTGCGGGGTGTATTTGATTACGACTACGCCCCGCAAGCCATGAGCGTGTACGGCGGCGCGCGCATGTATTTGAACATTAGCGAAGAAGGACGAGATGACTTGGACGATTTGCGCGAGTTAGATATGCTCAAGGCGTTAAAGGTGACATCTGAGCAGTACAATCACGCGACGTTGCTTAAAATTACAACCAAAGGTGTTGAGTTCGTCAAGCGCGCGATGGCGAATAACGTGCTCACGGTGGGCATGCGAAAAGCGATCGACTCGTTAATCTTCGAAGCCGGGTCGCTCATCCAGGTGCGCTACGATTCGGCTGAGAAAGAGTTCTACCTTGCCGTTCCTGATATGAGCTTTTCCATTGCGTCGACGATTACGGATATTGAAGAAGTTCCTTACGTGAGCTCGCCGTACATCGTTCCATGCATGCTCGCGAACGTCGCCTTTACCCCAGACGTCGCGGCGGGTCATCGCCGAGCTCAACGCATTTTAGCCTCGCGCAATATGGGCGGGCGGGGTATTCGAGATTCCCATCTTGATCAATCACTCGCGTTGGACGACGTAAAACTTTTCGTCACCGAATGGGTTCCCATGGGCTCGAATGAAATGGTATCCTTTTGCGCCAAGCTCGGTACGGGTGAGCGCGTGCCAGGGGGCATGTTTAGCGAACGCGCGCTCGACGCGGATGATGAATTTGACATGGTTGTAGCCATCGGTGCGGAGCATAAAACGAAGCTCGTCGTGCTCGATTTGGATGAAACTTCGTACGTCAACGTTGAAGCTGAGCTGTTACAGACGGCGGAGCAGAAAACGACGCAGGCCACGCAAGTTGAGAATTTCGGCGTCAACTTTTCAGAAACTGGAGTCATCACATACGGGTTGTACGTCAACGGAATTGCCGACCGCGTGCAGAAGAATATATCACTTGATTTACTCGCGCGCTTGCTGTCTGACGTGTACGAAGATACCTCGTACTTGGTTTCGAATTTATTCTCCGCCTATCAAAGATCGATGTTGGACATGGCGTACAAGGGCGAGGCGGACAACCGCGAAAAGTTTGTGTGCGTCATGGCGGATCGAATCACGCCGAAACTCAGGGCCGCCGAAGAGTACATGGATGGCGAGACCTATGAGAACGAGCTTAAGCAAGTCATCGGTGCGACGTTTAACGCACATGATCTATCAGGTGAAGAAATCATCGTATTCGGTTCGCAAGGCGTCATCATTTGCGGTCCAAATTCTTCAAGACATGATCGCATGCTCAGTATGTATTGCGCGCTACAGGCGCGTTCGTCATTCATCAAGAGTGTCTTTTCAAGTTGTTTTGCACTTACTGATGAGCTCAAGCGCACGCGGGCGTTAGTTGATGACTACCAAAGCGACCCAACGAACGTGATTCGCATTCGCGAACGCTTGTCGTCGCACACGAGCGCGGTGACGGTGCTGTATGAAATTCAGCAGTTTATCCTCGAGTCGCTGGAGAGCATAGACCCGTCTCTAGAGGCAACGATGCCATCGTCGAGCATCAAACAGGGCGCCCTGTATGATTCAGCAGCAAAGAAGTTGTACGATTTGTTAGATTTGGAAGGCACTCTGAAGCGCTCGAGGCGACGGGTTATCGATTTGCAAAAAGTTGTCTCGGCGTGCTTCAACGACCTCGAAGCGCTGCGTGATATGAGCCAAGTCATCGGTTCAACGCGCAAGTTGCAGATCAACCAAATGATAGAAGGTACGACGAAAAATTTGGAAGATGCGTTTCGCGCACAGGCTCGTAACAGCACGACGCTCGAGGTCACGCAGGTCATTCTCTCTGGCTCGCTCGCGTTTGACATTCTAGACCGCCTCACGGGCCAATACCTGTCCTACACAGAAATTCGATGGGCGAACGAATCAGTGCAGCCATATTTGGTGAACGAGCCCATGGTTTGGTTCACATTAAACGTCATCATGTGGACGATATTGGGTGGTGGCATCATTTATTTGATGCGTCATTTAGCGTACATGAACTTGAGCGTCGAGACGAAAAAATTGCTTTTGAACAAGCCCATCAACGTCAAGCGCTGGAGACGATTCGTAGCGTCGAGAAATATGGAATCCATCGCGTGCAAGGAAGAGGAAGCCGAACGAGTGACGAAATATGGTTGGATCGAACCCGTTAACGTGATTAAGTGGCAAGGATCCTCACCAAAAATTGAGGTGACGTGCGACGAACGCTACGGCTACATCCTCTCCTCAGTGATTCTCATCAACAAGCGCACGTGCAAACTCACGGCTGACGAGTGCTGGCGTATATTTTGGCACGATAACTTTGAAGTCAAAAACATCTACGACCCGACGCGTAATGTCTTCAACGCAGAAACGGGCAAACGCGTGGAGACTTCAGCCCAAGCTTCAGACGACGAGGACGAAGACGCCGCCGCGCCCGCGTTTGGCGCGTCGATGTGGCAAAAGAGTGGCTTGAGCTCTTCCTTCAGTAGAAAATCAAAGTACGACGTCGACGACGACGACGGGTCTGACTCCGACGAATACATCGGTAGAGACTTCACATATGAAGGATTCGTAGCCGAACGCAATGATGCGGCGAGTAGATTGTAATAATTGTGTCACCAGTATTTCTTTCTTTTCCAGTCGACCAAATGCCTCACACCGCGACACCTCTCGCTGGTGCCACCACCCTCTCGCGAGTGGCGTGTCGATATGACCCCACCGGTGCGACCTACGCCAGGGCCCGCGTGTGCCGTAGACCCCGCACACGTCTCTCGTTCGTCATCGGTCGCGTCGACATCGTCAAGCGCTGCCTCCGCGCTTTGCTTACCCAAAACGTGCGCCCGGGTGAATCGTCGTCTCGGCGATGTCGACGTCAGCGCCTACGTCATCGGGACCGCACACGTCGGACAATCTTCTGCTGAAGACGTCGCTCGCGTCATTCGCGATGTCAAGCCGCACGTCGTCGTGCTTGAGCTCGACCAAGAGCGCGCCGACGGGTTGATTGCGCAGTACGTCGCCGGCGACGGCGACGCGAGCGTCGAATACGGTTCAGATTTAATGACTGGGTTGATTCAAGCGGAAAAATATGGCGCATTGACAATGCTGGGAGATGTTCGCGCGCGAGGCATGGCGAGCGAGCTCTCGAATGCGGTGCTGCGAAGAGATGTATTGAGTCCCGAGCGTTGGCGTCGAGCGACGGGGTACGCGCTCGACGCGCTCGGCTTGGGCACAAACAGCGCCGGCGTCGACGTTCTCGGGGCGTTTATCGAACGACCAGCGATGTTAGCGCCACTTGCTGCTCCCACAGTGGCGTTCGCGTTCGCGTCTGCATTGATGGCGACGAGCACGAGCGCGAGCGCCGCCGCGAGCGCGGTTGACGTCGCCACTCTCGCGCTCGCCACCGTCTTATTCTGCCCAATCGTGGAAACCTTATGGATGTCTCGCGACGATGTCATCGTACGAAACGCCATACAAGGCATTGAGTGCGCTTCTGGCATCGAGCGCGGAACGTTACGCCGCGTGCGATTCAATTTCACCGCCGACGTGGACGCTACGCGAGCCGCCGCAAACGCCTTTGTCGCCCGGGACTCCGCCGCGACGCCGTGTTTTACATTGAAGCGCCCGATCGCGCGCGGAGAAGTCCGTCGGCTTAATTTATGGGAACCTCGATGGTTGTCATTGATGGATTCTCTCGCTGAGGCTAATGGTGGGGCGCTTGAAGGTGCTGAACTCGGATGTCTGCTCGGGCGAAGCCGACATTACTGTCGAAAGTCGTGGTTGGACGAGGTCGGCGACGATGGAAAGGAGCGCATGGGAACAGTCGTCGTCGGTGCGTTCTTTTGATGTTGATGCGAACGCGCGCGCGCGTGTGTGTGTGTGTGTGTGTGTGTGTGTGTGTGTCGTATGCCGTGTCGCCGTGTGCGAGTATTGACCCAATCGTATATCCCCGCACGCGAATAAAACAGAAAACAAAATGCGTCGAGCGCGCGTGGTCAATTTCTCCGAAGGCCGCCGACCGACGACTGGCGCTCGTAAATTAGAAGTGTGGATTGAAGGATTGGATGACGAGATCGACGTAGGCGCGTTGGAAAGTCATCCAGCGGGATATTTACTCGCCAGTGCGGGTGAAAGCTGTGATGACGCCGATGCAGACGGCGACGTGTCCGCGGGTGAGATTAGATGCGTATGCGTCGTCGGTTTAGCGCACGCCAACGGCGTCGTGAAACGCCTCTCCACGAGTGAATAAGTAATATGTGTTGTATCGTGTCTAGTCTGTGACATAGGTGATAGCAGTAGCACTGTGTGAGTACAAATGTATCTTACATGTATATATATATACCGGTACCGGGTACTTGAACAAACATTTTGGAACAGCCTCCTCTCTACGCCGCGGTGGACATCGCGTCTAAATCCAGACGCGAGAGGTCGCGAACGACGCTATCCTTCACAACCTCGGCTGGTGCATCATCCGCACCACCTTTCACACTCGCTGGACTCGTCGTGTCGAGATCTGGTGTGTGACATTCGCCATCAGCGCCCTCGCGCGCGCGCAACGCGGTGAGCGAGTATCGAATCTTTACCAACGTCTTGTCGTTCAAAAAATGCGTTCGACAAAAGCTCAACGCTTTGTCCACTGAACTTTGCTCGACGAATTCCACGTATGCAATCGCCTGGTCCATGCCTTTTTCAAACGTCTTGTGCCAGAATAGATTAACTTTACCGCACTCTTCATCGAATCGAGCGCGAATGTATGACGGATCGAGCTCGGGGTCGATATCCGTGACGTAAATTGTGCGCTCGGCTTTTTCGCGTTGCTCGGGCGACATTATCGTTCGTCGCTTGAGCTTGGCGTTCTTTGTCAACTCCACCGTGAGCGGGACGTTTTCCACGTGCGTGCCGTGCATGGCAAGCGCCTTGTTGGTGCTTTCGATATCCTCGAAATCAATGAATGCATATGGAAATTTGATCTTCGGGTGATTGAGAAGTTCAATATGCGCGACGCCGCCGCATTCAGAGAAGAGCGCGCGCAAACTTCCCGGCGACATGTTCTTCGGAATGTTTGCGACGTACACCTTTTTCACCGGTGAGTTGCCGGCGGCGGCGTTTCTGTCGACATCGTCGCTTTTGGTTTCCATAGTCGACTCGGGTGCTGGCGTCGAAGGTTCGGATGCTGGAGCTTTTTCGCCCTCGTATCGATGCTGCTGCGCTTGATTGTTGTTTGACTTTCTCATCGTCCGTAACGGCGTCTTCGACGGATTTACTCGTATCGATCGATTTCCTAACCTTCTACCCGTGAGTTGTAACGCCACTCCCGCACTTTTGGCTTCAACAAACTCCACAAACGCCACATTCGCCGCGGCGTTTTGCTTGGTTTGCACGTGCAACCGAGACACGGGGCCGGCGAAATCTTCGCACACCTTTTGCAACGTCTTCTCAGTCACGCTTCTATCGACATTGGCGACATAAATAGTTCTCGCACAGCTCTCAATTTCCTCCTGAGTTTGCGGCAACAATAACGGATTCACTGGAATCACGGGCGTCTCGCTCTTGAGCACCGTAATCGCGTGCCCATGCACGATGGCTCCGTGCATCGCCAACGCCTTTTTCACCGCTTCGTCGCTCTCCAGCGCGACGAACGCATATCTAAACTTCTCCGATCCCGCATCGCCGCATAAACGGCAATCAATCACGTGTCCACACGCGTCTTCAAACAGCGCGGCGAGTTCGGATTCTGTCACGCTCACGTGCACCTCCTTCACGTACACCGTCCGTCGCGAGCCGTCGACGTCTTCGACGCGTCTGCCTCGCGCTCGCATCCTCGACCGCTGGCTCCCATCCCAACGATGGGCGTACATCCCTCCCATGGCTGCCGCGGCGGCAGCATACTGATGATAATACATCCCATGATGCATCGTCTGCGTCGACGCGTCGACCACGCCGCCGGGCACGAGCGACAGCGGCACGACCACGGGCACCGGCAACGCGCACCCGGGCGCGCGCACGAGCCCGCCCGCCGCCATCGCCGCCGCGTCGTACCACTGCGCGCCGTACGGCAGCGGCGGCGGCGGTGGCAGCGGCGGTGACCCCGCGTAACCCCCATACGTCATCTACAATCGCACAAAACCACGACACACACGCACACACAACGTCAGTCTCGGTGACGCGTCTCGACGCGCGCGCGCATTTCAAAAATCATCGCGCGCGACCACCCGCGTCGCGAACGCGCTCGCGTACCTGCGCCGTCGTCGGCGTCGAAGGCGACCCAGACATTGGCGATGGGTAATAGTAATACCCCAACCCACCGCGTGCGGCGCCCTCCTCCGCGTCCTCGTCCTCGTCGTCCTCGTCGTCGTCATAATAATAATAGTCACCATCGCCATCGTCCCGCGCGTGCGGTCCCAGTCGTCGCGCACCGTCGTCATCGCCGCCCTCCTCGTCCGCGCACGCATCCCGCGCGAGCATCGCGCGCGATGGCGTCGTCGTCGCGCGTCGTCGTCCTCCCGTCGTCGTCGTCGTCGCCCGTTCGCGCGCGCGGCGCGACATCGTGTGCGGACGACATCACCGCGCGCAACGGACACGCGACGTGTACAGACGATTCGGACATTCGAACATTCGGACATTCGGCGTCATCTGCGTAGTCAAACCGCGTGTAGTGCGATGTACGCCGCGTGCGTGTTTATGTGTTCGCACGCGTGCGCGAGGGTTGTTCAGTGGGTACGTGGTGTGTTGTACGGTGTTTCGTGGGTTCGGGGTCGCGGAAATCGTCAATCGCGGTCCCGCGGGCGTCCCGAGGATTGTCGGCCGCCAGTCGTCGTCGTGCGTGCGTGCGTGCGGACCGGCGTTCGGCGCGTCGGCGTCGTCGTCGGTGTTTTTGTTGCGTGTTTTTTGAGCGCGTCGAATCGATCGCGTTCGGCGATCGGCGGTCGGCGCGCGGCGTTTCGCATTCGCATTCGCGCGCGTCGGCGCGTCCGAGACGACGGTTGACCGCTGTCGACGATTCGACGCGCGCGCGCGACGCCGACGACGACGCGACGCGAACCGGGCGCGCGCGGTGGGGCGTGCGGGACGGAGGTTTTTGTGTGCGCATCGCGCGCGGTCGCGGTGCGGTGGACGCGCGCGGGGGCAGGCGCGTGTGGGGTGATTGCGTCGTGTCCCGGGGGCGCGCGCGCGCGCACCGGCGGGCGGGGATTGATTTGATTGGCGACGATGACGATTGGGGGCGTCGCGGACGTGATCGCGGCGATGGCGGATCGGGATGCGGCGGAGGCGGTGCGTGCGGTGCGTGCGTATGCGGATCGGCGCATGGTGGGGGTGGAGGATGATGGAAGAGATGTCGTCGCGATGGACGCGGATGGGACGGCGGCCGAGGCGAAGAAGGCGGAGGCGCCAAACGCGGGACTCGTCGGCGAGGAAGATTGGGGATTCGTCACGCCGCCGACGTCACCATCGCGGCGTAAAGTCAAGGAAAGTATGCGTGTGGTGTATAGTGATCGATTCGTTCCATCGCGCGCGGCATCGATGGGGTTTCGAGGGGAGTTTAGTATGTTGGACGCCGAGGAAGAGGATGGGCGGTTGGCGCGGGACGCTCGGGACGCGGCGACGCGACGCGATGCGACGCACGCGACGCACGCGGCGGGGGGCGGGAACGTGAATGCTGATGATAATGTCACCCCGCATGGTGCGGTGGCGAATGGCGCAGGCGCCGCTGCCGCCGCGAGCGATCGTGAGGATACGTCGGCGGCGTACGGGGCGTTGTTGCGAAGCGAATTGCTCGGCGACGTATCGCCGCCCGAAGCGTACGGTATCACGCCGCCGCCGACGCCAAGTGCGGCGCGGTATCAGCGCGCTTCGACGTCGTACAGCAGTCCAGGTCGGAATTTGTTTAGATTTCAGAGCGATGGCGTGTTTGGCCCCTCGACGCCGCGCGCGCCGGAGAGTCCGTATTCGTTGTCCCCGGTGGGCGCGGGCGACGGGCCGCTCGGCATGACGTTGCTCGCGCCTCGACGCACGCCTCGTAAAATTGCGCGGTCGCCATTCAAAGTCTTAGACGCTCCTGCGCTTCAAGATGACTTTTACTTGAATTTAGTCGATTGGTCGGCGTCCAACGTGCTCGCCGTCGGCTTGGGGACGTGCGTGTACTTGTGGAGCGCGTGCACGAGCAAGGTGACGAAATTGTGCGAACTCGCGCCGAACGACTCGGTGTGCTCGGTGGCGTGGACGCAGCGCGGCACGTACTTGGGTGTGGGCACGAACTCTGGCGAGGTGCAACTGTGGGACGTGGCCAAAGGGAAAATGACGCGCGCGATGCACGGGCATCGTTCGCGCGCCGGCACGTTGGCGTGGAACTCGCACACGTTGTCGAGCGGCAGTCGAGACCGAACGATTTTGAATCGCGATATTCGAAGCCCAAATGATTACTCAGCCAAACTCGTCGGTCACAAGAGTGAAGTGTGTGGGTTGAAGTGGTCTTACGACGATTGCCAGCTCGCTTCGGGTGGAAACGACAACCAATTATTCATTTGGAACGCGCACTCGAGTCAACCGGTGTTGCGTTGCAGCGAACACACGGCGGCGGTGAAAGCCATCGCGTGGTCGCCGCATCAGCACGGCTTGCTCGCCTCTGGTGGCGGTACTGCCGATCGATGCATTCGATTTTGGAACACCGTGACTAATTCGCCGTTACAATGCGTGGACACTGGATCGCAAGTATGCAACTTGGTGTGGAGTAAAAACGTCAACGAAATCGTCAGCACGCACGGGTACAGCCAAAACCAAATCGTCGTGTGGCGCTATCCGAGCATGTCCAAGCTCGCGACGTTGACCGGTCACACCTTGCGTGTGCTGTTTCTCTCGATTTCACCCGATGGTCAAACAATCGTCACTGGTGCTGGTGATGAAACGCTGCGTTTCTGGAACGTCTTCCCCGGTGTGAAATCCCAAGTCTCTGGCGTCGGCGACAACGCCGTGAGCTCCCTCGCTCGCACGAGCATTCGATGATGCGATATGATGATATGTTTGAAATTCTTTTGACTTGTTGTTGTTTATGTTGTTGTGTAATTACTACTCCTGTACTTTCATCCGCTTCATCCGAGCCGCCGGCGCTCAGAGCGACGGACGACCTGCGGTTGTTACACCCCCTTTACGCCTCGCGCCCCACACAGCGCGCCACGTGTGCGCGGTGCACCACACCGGCGTGCGGCTACGCGTAACTCGCGCTTTGCTACGCTCAATAGAACCACTGCATCGGTGAAATATCGCGTCGCGCGTGGTATCACCGACCGTGAACGCAGCCTCTGCGCGCTGAAAGAAAGCAAAGGGTCGCGCGGCGCATCCTCTGCGCGCGTCATGGCTAGTGACGACTCGGCGCCGAGCACGAGCGCTCGCGCGAATGAAGGTGGTATGCTACCCACTGACGCACCGTGGGGTACTCTAGGCCGGCAAGCCGTGCTCTCTACCGTGGCTCTCGTGAGCAAGTTTCTGCTCGACGTCGTCAACTCTACGACGACGACCAACGGCGAAACGCTTCGAGACGCTATCACCTCCCGCGAGCGCCCGCAGGGGTTAATAACTCTTAGCAATCACGCTTCGACGTTTGATGACCCAGGTGTGCTCTCGGAGCTCATTCCGATGAAGTATTTCCTCACCGAACCTTGGCACGGGGGCGTGCGGTGGACGTTGTGCACGGATGAAATTTGCGCCAAGAACAAGTTGAGAGAGGATTTCTTCCTATGTGGCAAAGCGCTGGCGATCAAGCGCGGAGGCGGATTAGACCAACCAGTATTGCATACCGCGGTTGAACTTGTCAAGCGCGGAGACTGGCTGCATTTGTTCCCGGAAGGTCGAGTCAGTCGAGACGGCGAGCTCTCGCGCATGCGCCGCGGATTTGCGAAACTGTTGTGCGATATAGAAAATTCAGGCGGTCAAACTCCCTTGGTTGTACCATTTTGGCACTCTGGCATGGCGGTGGTGAAGCCATACGGTGAGTATTCCATCGGCGTAGGAAAGCGCGTGCACGTCACCGTGGGTGAACCTATAGATTTTAGCGACTTGGTCAAGAAGTGCGGACGGTGCGAAAAGAGCGTCAAAGCCAGAGACGCGTTGTACGGCCAAATCATGGATCGCGTCGAAGGGCGGTTGCGTGACTTGAAAGCCAAAAATGCGCGCGAGCGCGAAAGTACGGGCGCAGCCGTAAACTAGTGCACGCACTCGCGTCGCGCGCGCGAGTGTGTCTTTAAGATATTTAGTTGTCAAGCGAGACTTAGTACACGCCACACCGCGACTCTCGCGTCGTCGTCGTCGTCGTAATCCGCATCATGTCCCATTCCTTCTTGCTACGCATGAACACCATCGGCACCATTGCCGTGACGCTCCTCGCAATCCTTGTATCGTGCGCGTCGTTCACAGATATCTCGCACACGTGCGTCCCGACGCGAGCGACGAGCGCGTTGACTCCAGCGCGCGTCGCCGTCACTGGTTTCGAACGCTTCGTCAACGTATCCGGCGTAGACGAGGCCATAGTACAGCTAGAGTTCGATGTTGATATGTCGAGCTGCTTTAGTTGGAACACGAAATTGATTTTTACGCACGTCGTGGTGTCGTATGCGACGGAGGAGCGATTGAAGAATGAAGTCACGGTGTGGGACGCGATCGCGTTGACGCCCGAGTCGAGCGTGATAGAGGGACGAAAGATGGCAAAGTATAGGTGGCGAGACGTCAAGGATGGTTTACGTGGGGTGCGCGTGGATGTGGACTTGTCGTGGGCGGTGACGCCGGTGGTTGGGAAACTTTGGCGAGGAAGTGCGCAGATGGGCTCGTTCACGATGCCGGGCGAATACGTACCTCCAAGAGAACGACCGCAGGCGCCGAATGGGGGTGGACGCGTACCAGGGATGCCTTAAGAGAGGGTTGAAATCTAGCTAGATGTTGTAGTACAAAGCCGCTTAATAGTTACAGGTCGAGTAAATTGGCGAGTTCGGCACCCGGATCGACGCGTCGGTGTGCCGGGGTCGGCGAGGCGTCGGCAAAGGACATTAAATCTCCGAACGTATTTGTCATTTGTGCCACGTCGTCTGATGGTTTGATTTCGACGATTTCGTCGATAACGGTATTGTCGTGGGCGATTGTGGGCTTTTCTTCGTCTTCTGGTGGAGGCGGCGCCGGTGCCGGCTCAGGCGCCGACGCAGCCGGTACGACGCGCTCGATGACGGGTGGGCGGTCAACTGCCACTTGATCCGTGGGCGCGTGTACGACCGGCGCCGGAGGACCCGAGAATGACAACGCACGCGCGACGGAATCCATCCCAGCCACACCTCTGGCGTATAAATCTTCCGATGAAGAATTCTTTTCTCGCAATTTCTCGAGCGACGCCGAGAACTTTTTCTTATTCAGCGCAAATGACGTCTTGAATTTTTTCAACATCGTCGACTCTTTCGCCGCGGACATGGTTTGTTTTAACAGCGAACTGCCTGCCGAAAACGCGCGACTCGACGCGGAGGCAAACTGTTCCGATAAAGCTTGCCCGCGCATCATCAAATCGGAAATCGTCAAGTCGGGTTCTTCCAAGTCAAAGTCGACAATTTCTTCGGCTTGCGGAATAAATCCAGTCTTGCGGGCGACGACGGCGCACATCGATAACCGTCGACGCACGAACACTTCGTACATCTGTGTCCCGCGCATGGCGGCGAGCATGGCACCATACTTCGTACTCATGAATTCATCGTGGTCAAGCCATAAGCTCTCGGCGGAAATCGCATCCTTTGGCGGAGGATGCGCGACGACGCCTTTAATGTGCCGCTTATACCCACCAAGAATTGTAGAAAAGAATGTCCGAAACACGCGCGCAACGGCGTGTGCGTCTTCACCTCGACTGCGCTCGAACTCTCGCAGCAGTCCGACACGCAACAACGTCGTCGGTCCCGCTGGCATGGCGTCGAAATCCTCCTCAAAGTACGTAAACGATCCGTCATCTAAATTGAGCACAAAGATATCCTCGCATGGAAGAGCGCGCATCGCGTGCAATAACGACGAATGCAAACCCACGAGGAACGGCATAGGCGCGGTGAGGTAATCTAAAAATGGCTCAGGAAGCAGTGGTAAGAATATGTGCTGCCAGGACATCGGAAAGAGTGCGGCATTTGCCGCGTGCACCGCCCCGCTCAACGCAGAAACGCTCGAACCCGTGACGACGACGCGCCGTTCTGTCACAAGCGCCGCAAACAACGCCACCAACGCATCCACGTGCCCGACATCCAACAACGTTGTAAATCTAATACCACTATTAAAGTCCTTCTTCAAATCAGGCGCGTACAACGTCGCACTTTGCGTCGCGATGCCCGCGAACGCCGTCCACGGCAGAGGCGTCGTCGTCGACGTCCCGGGCTTCGGCGCGCCCTCACCAATCGTTCGGTTTAAAAACTCCCACAGCGCCTCATCGCGCGAGAGCTCCTCAATGTATTCACCGTCATTTGCATCGCGCGCGCGGGCGAGCCGAAACGCCTCGTCGTGCGCTTTTTCGAGCACCGTCCAAAAATAATCAAACCACGGCGCTCGAGCGAGCACCACTAAAGCCTCATCCCCCACGCGTCTCGCCACGCCCATGACGCGCGCGCCGTCCTCCTTGGTGAGCGTAAAACTAAATCGCTCCGCCTTCGCCGCGGCTCCGCTCGTCGACGGCGCGCTCGCATCGTCGGCGGCGGCAGAAGATGATGCCGAAGCCGCGCGCTCTGGAAATGCAAATCTCTGTCGCACGACCACGTCCACGAGCGCGCGCATCTCGCGCTCGCCGGCGTCATCGATCGCAAACACGCACTGCGTCACGCATCGCCCGCGCCGCGTCGCGTGACAGAACGCGGTGGGCGTGCGTTCGTGCGCTGAAGCCATTCCAGCGCGCGGCGCGCACTGGCGTCGTCACTCACGAACACGCACGCATGGGCGCGCGCGCGAGTGCATCGCGCAGCGCGGCGCGGGTGACGACTGACGCGATTTTAGATCTGTGAGCGACGAGCGTTTGAGCGCCGGCGCCGAGTCGCGCGCGTGGAGGCGCGTCAAGTAGAGTGATGGAGCACGACTTTGGCCACGACGCATTCGCATTCGACGACTACGCACCGCGCACGCGCGAGGCGGGCGCGCGCGAGGCGAGCGACGCGAATGATGACGTGTGCGTCGCGAATGATATCGTCGACGTCGACGTCGATGGCGTGATTCGTGCGTATGAGGATCGAGCGCGCGACGCGCGAGGCGGCGGCTCGCGAGCGCCGTCGACGAGTTTAGCGACGACGTCGGCGATCCGTAAACGCCGCTCTGCGCTCGATGGATTCGTACCGCTCGCGCATCCGAATGCGCCGACGTGGATGAGTGATGCGCTGGCGGATGACGATGAGCCGATGTCGAGGTCGAGGCGGGACAGTGGAAAGCGAGGCAAACGAAGCGGCGGCTCGTCGACGAGGACGCACAAGGCAGCTTCAAAGGCGTTTGTTGAACGCGTTTTGGCGTGGTCGGTGCGTGGTTTGCAAACAGGCACGCGTGAGGGTGTCGGAGAATCGCCCATGGTGAACGCAACGGCGACGTATGAAACTGTTGAGCACTGGTTTGCGGTGCAAGAGGAATTGGCATACGAAGAGGCGCGGGCGACGCTCGCGGCGGCGCTCGTGCGACAGCGGCACGTGTCGGCGGCGTTTCGTGTCATGGTCAAAGTGTTACCGAGTTCAAAAGGTATGGGGCGATTGCGAATGATTGAAGCGACGCGGCTGTCGAGAGATGTGTTGAATGATTGGCGTCGGCCCGCGACGGCGATTTTGCTCAAGCGAGACGCCTCGGACGTCGGCGTCTTAGCCATCGTGGCGGCGAGTCAAGAGGCCTCAGGAGCCGAGAGCGTTCCATTGTGGGTGCAAGCCCGCGACGTGGCAAGTATTGATGGTTCGAGTAATACGTGGACGGCGGCAGCGTTGGATTCACTCATTTCATATCAACGCATGGCGTGCGCGTGCTTCATGCGACCAAAAGTCTCGTTCGCACACCAACTCATTGGACACAAGCCATCGACGCACACGAA
>Ga0222715_10000656_pt1 | contig 34360 bp, 53 predicted proteins | sample C33_9DmetaG_FD_165056 | JGI IMG/M metagenome (GOLD analysis project Ga0222715, IMG submission 165056) | Estuarine water microbial communities from San Francisco Bay, California, United States - C33_9D | ecosystem: Environmental > Aquatic > Marine > Unclassified | place: USA: California...
CTAATACTACAAATGATGTTACGGGTCCAGGTATTTCTTCTGCTAAGGCGTCTTCAAATGTATTCATTCTACTTCCTAACTAGTCTTGTTTTTGCAACTACCATGTGTTTTGGTATATTTATTACTGAGCAAAACTGACCGTCTTGTGTTATTGTGGAAGCTACAGTATAGTAGTGAGGGTTACTCGTACTATTTTCTATTAAATATCCTGTTGTTTCAACTAGATAGTCTGAGTTGTCATGTTGGTCTTCTTCGTACCAAACGTCTTCGCTGGAGTAAGCGTCTCTCCATATTATTGTGTATACATTTTTGGATGTAACTTTATCTGTGTCTTTTGCATTCACAGTATTTTTTTTGTTAGAGGGTGAGTATACAACTTTTTTCATGGAGAGATATTATATCATGTTATTGAGTCGAAGTCTATATAGTACGTTTTGCCAAATATTTCTTCAGCTATTTTGTGGACGTCTGCTGGTTTGGTGGAAGAAAAAATATATGAGCTGTAATCACCGTGAAAAAAGGTGCCGTCCCATTCGGTAAGGTAGTCTCTTTTCTTGTTCTTTTTTCTACGCTTCTTGCTCATCAGCAATGGATTTCAGTTCTTTTGATGTCAATTTCTTGGCTTCAAATATATCTCTTATGTTAAGATTGAAATAGTTACCTGCAGATTCGGCGGTAGAAAAGTTAGTGTAGAGTTGTTCTGGAACATCTTCGTAGAGCCAGACTGAACCACTTTTAAATATTACTGCAAGTGTTTCTGTTTCAACATCCCACAAAACACCTTTAATAAAACTGGAGTCTGGTGTAAAAGTTCTGTATTCGTTTTTATCTTCCAATGTATTTCTCCGGATCGACAAGTCCCATTAGTGTTGCTGTTGCAGTGCCAAGAAAACATGAAAGCTCATATGTTTGAAACTTTTCTTTTTTGTCTTCTCTAAGTCTATATATTAAACCATTAGTCCAAAAATATCCTTCTAAGACCCATCCTGGCTTTCTTCTGGGAGTGTAATAGTTAGAGTAAGATAAGTCTTCGTGAATCATGCATCTTATTACACCTAAAGGAAATATAGATGAATGAAGCTGAGCATTTTCAGACTCTTTTATTTTGCCATAGAATAGGCAAAAGTCATTGAAGACTGTTGAAACAATGCCATAGTCTATATCTGGATAACTGTATTTTACATATGTATTATAAATGTTTTGGTATTCATTAAATATGTAAAAGGAATCTTCATCATCATATGTTGACTCGATAAGATGTAAGTTTTCCAAGTTATAGACTAGGCTGTGTTCCATTTCATTCCTCGATAAGTTCCTCTTCATCTAGGAGTAGCTTAACATATAATGTTTTTTTCTCAATAGAGTTAAGGAATTTCATGGCGTTGTTACGCCACTTTTCTTCAGCTACTCTAAGCTCTTTGATAGAAATATCAGAAGCTTTATTTGTAAGTTGCTCATTTATCTTTATCTTAATGTTTGTTTTAAACTGAGCTAACCGCCATTCTACTTCTCTTCTTGTAATCTGCAAACAGTAAAGCCAGAGTTCGAGATTATTCTTAAGTGCGGTTTTTTCTTCATCAGAAACAGATTTAGACTTTACATCTTTAACTACTATTTCTTGAAAATTTTCTATATCTTGTTCAGATAAGTCTTTTATATAACTATCTGTCCAGACGTCTGACATGGTTTCCTCATGATTCTATAAAATTTTTGGAAGTAATTATGTCATTAACAAACGCCTGCTGAGCGGTTTGGCCTGCACGCAAAATATACATGGGGGAGTAAGTAACCATTACAGGCCAGTTACCAATCCATGTTATTTCGCCTCTAAAATCTTTAAGAGATTTAGCAGGTGCACCAAAAACTGCTGCTGTTGGGGTTCCGCCTAAACAGAGAATTAGCTTTGGATTAAGTGCAAAAAGTTCCTTGTGTAAATAAGGAAGGCAATTCATCACTTCTTGGGGATCATATTTTCTGTGAGCAGGACATCTATTAACATAAGTTAAACACAGCTGATCAGAAGAGAGTCCAGTTTCCTTAAATGCATTGAGCATTACGGCAACGGCATCACTAGGAAGTGATGGTGAGTCTATTACAACAGCTATGTCAGGATTTTGAACGTTCCACTTAGGCAAATCTGCTTGAGCAGATATGTCACACTTGTTACAGTTTCTAGTGGCGGTATGTATTTCATTTAGTTTCAACTTAAAAGTGGAAGAGTTTATTTTTCCACGAACTTCTTGAAATACTTCGTTCAATTCAGATTCTATAAATCTTTTTGAAAGACAATCATGAAGAGTAGATAGTATCTCAGATTCAGATATCCCTAGATGATAAGAGCCTCCTATGGGATTTTTTGTACCATTTGAATCTGATAGGGCAAGCTCTATGATAGCATCTAACTCTTCTTGATTGAATTCATCCATCAGAAGCTAGATGGTATAGAAGCTGAGCTGTCAGAAGAAGATGAAGAATCTGACGAAGACGAGTCAGATGTGCCCTTTGATGCACGCTGACCGTATGACATATGCTCAACAACAATTACTACCTTAGAACGAGAATTACCGTCCTGCTTCCAGCGCTCCTGAACGAGGCGACCAACAATTGAGACACTGGTACCTTTCTTCATTTTTGAAGAAGAAATCTGTGAGTCAACAAAGCTGGCATTTTTGCAGGTAAAGCCGTCTTTATCTTTGAGGTAGTATACGATATCAAAGTAACCAGAGTTGTTATTTGAATCTCTCTCTGAACCAGAATAATCAACTCCGATTCTTGACTTCATAATTTTACCATCGGCAACCATTTCTGGGTCTGCAACTAAGCCACCAGAAATATTAACCATGTTTTGGGGATCAAGCATTACTGCTCCTTATTGTCTATTGCGTTTCTAAAGTTATATATAATTTCTTCTAAAAATTCTATGGCGTTAAGCATAGAACCTTCGGTACCGTATTGAGGTATCTGAGAACGATAAAGATTTATAAAAAGATTGTAGATACCAGTTTTGATATCAGTTACAACATCAGTTGAAACATATTCCGGCACATCATCAATCAGTTTATAGTTTTCATCGCCTCCATTTGAATGCTCAGTCATACTAGGTACCTGTTCTCTTAGAGAGAGCTGTATCTATCATTTTTCCTAACATTTTTATATCATTATAGCCTTTATCATAAAGTATTGATATAATTGGCTTAGGATCTATAGAACTATAAGTTAAAAGCTGAAGATTAAAGACGTCATTCAATGTGTAAATTCTATAGTTATTTAAATCTCTTCTTGGAGCAGGATACTTGTTATTTTTTTCCCTGTTAGAGATAGTTAAAGTTGTAACATTAAGTATTTCTGCTACTTCAGACCTAGTAAAACTGGGTTCAGAATAGTGATTTTTACTCATTTTATCTACCCTTATTTATGTTTATATAAATATATAGTAGCACAAATAAGGTATTATAGCAAGCTGGAATGGTAAAAATGACTAAGAAAATCTATAGAATTACGAGTAACAGGGGAACTAACAGCCAGCTGTTTGATACATTCTCTGAGAGTTACTTCACGGTCAAAAGCACCTGTGTCTCTCATCATCTGATACAATGAATCAAGAGAAGAGGAAGATTCATGGCACCTGCATTGGCCTTCTTCTGTACAATGATCTTCGACCATTTCTCCATCGTCATCGTAATACTGACAATCTTCACAGCATGCATCAGAAGATGACAAGTGCTGAGGATTCTGCTCAATCCAATTAGAATAATTGTCATTGTAATGAGAAGAATAATAGGTAACGTACCTAGATGTAGAACAAGGTGGGAACCATTCAACTTCAATTGATTCAGTTAAAGAAAGTTTTTCCCAAGCGGAGAAAACTTCTGTAGCATACGGTGTGTAATAATTCTGTATAGGATTTACAGTGGAGCAAATCATGTTACTAAGTTTAGGAAAAAGTCTTTTGTTCCTAGCTTTTGAGTATATCATGGTTTGAAGGATTGACTCAGTTAAATCAGCGTTAGAGCCAGAATTCCAAACCCAATTGTAAGATAACTGAATTAAACCATTAATGTCATTAGTGTCAGGAGTTATATCTTCCATGCTATCAAACATTGGCCTACAAAGCTCACCGTTTGAGTATAGATTAGGAAGAGGAGGAAGATAAACTGGTTGATCTAAAGAACGTATACTGGTATTAGAAAAATACATATATACATTATTTAGGTTTAGATCGTCAGAAATTTTAGAATAAGTTATTACATAAACCTGCCAAGGAATAGGCAAAGTGTATATATGCTCTTCTGATTCTTCATCTATACTATCAACTTGTTGATTAATATAAAATATATTTTTGTTTGTAGGAGGCTTTTCATAAACAATAGTTGAGTTATCAGAATATATTAAGCCAGGAGTGAACAAAGTATCATAACTAGAAATATGAGCAGTTGAAGAAGTAGATTGTAAAAATGAATTAATTTTATAGAAAAGAGAATAATTATTATCTTTATCTATAAAATCAAATTTAGAGTCATAAGATCTAAGAAGATCTTGAGAACTGTGTGTTTGAACTATCATACAAAAGATTCTTTCAAATTTGGAGAAAAACAATTCTCGTAAAGAACTTCGAAAAGAAAACGTTTTACATCAAAAGGGTGAGATTGAAAGTGTAAAGTATTTTCATTTTCAAAGAATATATAATTATCTTCATGGCTACTAAGAATGGTGGAAACGTTAGCGATGAGATTTGGATACAGGGTATCAGTCCTGTACTCAGAGTGGGCTCTCGAGTTATTTAGCCTATTTTGAAGAACAGAAGGACGATCAAAAAGTACGCAATAAATATCTTTCTGAGAAAATGGAATATTTTGTACATAAACAGGATGATTTAGATATCTTGAAGAAATAGCAAAATTTAAGTTTTGAAAAGTTGTAGGTAAGGCTTGTTCAGAGGAATAGATTTTAGAAAAAGATTTACCGTATTTATTTTGTATATCTTTGATAAAAGAAAGGGTTTCTTCTAAAGTCATTCCAGACATCATTTTAAAATAATATATAGAATGAGAAGAAGGTGTGTCACTCTTGCATTGAGAAATTAAAGTATCTATGTTTTTCTCAGTAAGATCAGGAAATCTTTTACTGAGAGAATTGTATGTTGGATTCCAGTATTCATAAGTAATATCAGATATATCAGAATCATTAGACCTAGAAATACCGCTATACAATAGAACAGGAATTCCAAGGTCTAAGTTCCATCCACCAGACATGTACTCATTGACAATCATAGAGTAGATATAGTTGATGTCAGAGTGCTCTATGTCTAATTCACTTAAACTATTTGAGAAACAAATGTTTCCATCAGTATAAGAGTTAGGAAGTAAACATGGTATATACTTAGAATCTTCAAGAGTTTCCAAAGGAGAAGAAGAAAAGTATAACCGTATGTTTTGATTTGCCGTATTCTTAGAAAGAAGAGGTAGCTCAGTTATAGTCCAAGGAACCCATATTTCATACTGAGGAAGAGGAGCTTTTGAAGATCCAGCTTTTGCTGCAACAAAGTTTAGCTGAACCTTGAATGGTGGACGCTCTATGTAAAGAGTGCCGTTATTAGATATGTATCGAACAGAATGTGGATAAGAACAAGCATTATCAATATTAGATGAATCAGAAAAGAATGCGAGAGTCTGATCGATTACATCGTCATACGCATAAGCATGATCTAAAGATAAAGTTTCTTTGTAAATAATAGGACACTTTGTTAAATCTATAGACTTGGATGAATTAATCTTTTGTATGAACAGCTCATAGAAAGAAGGATCTGTATGACGAAAAGATTCTAAATCTGAAAGAATAGAATTGTAAACGGTATCTTCAGAAGGATTTAAAGAAATATTGGATAAATCCTGAATACCGTTACTGCTAAGCCAATATCTTGTGTTAGAAAGAAAACTTTCGTCTTGGGATCCTGTAGAATAATAGTCAGGATTAGAACGAATAGTAAAAGTTGCTATTGTTTTTTCTGGAAGAACAGATAATTCTTCAGGTTCTGTGATAACAGTGAAAGTTTCACGAGTCATAATATTACACCAAACTTGCAATAAAACTAGTTTTTAGCTTAGGATCATTAGAAGAAAAGTTAACTTCTTCTAAGTTATCATTTTGGTAAACATCAATTGATTCCTGGAAGACTTCAAGAGCGTGGTTTTGAGCGTCTTCTTTAGAAACATTATCGGTCAAATTTACTTGAAAACGATGAATTGTATTAAGGTTGGTTTCATCGTATATTTCATAAAGAACTACATCATCATTCATAGATTGGTGAGTTCTTAAAGAGTAATTTACAGAAGAAGTTGTATTGTCTTTTGTGATAGAAACTGTTTTAATGTATTCTACTTTAGGAGTAAACATTGGACAGGATTCAAAGTTTCCAACAAAAGAACAGTTTACATGACGATTTTTAAAAGTTTCATGAGAACAAGAAGAAAAATCAGTAATTATATTTGCAAACAAATAGTCAGAAGATTTTATATCAACATTGTCGTTAGACAAAGTGAAACTTTTGCAAATAGCAGCAAACTGTGGAGTTTCAACAGTTTCAGTGGGAGAAGCAATAATGTTAAAGATTTCGGAGACTTTAATCATAAAAACATTCATAGAAGATTGTTCATCTTCGTAATAATTGAGAAGAGAATCTTTGTCAAAAATTTTAGTAGAAGCAACAACTTGTGTATACCAAATTAGAAAGGCACTGTAATGAATACCTGTTATGCTCTGTGGTTGATAGAAGGAAAGATTAAGATAAAGCTCACCGCTACCAAAATAATCATATTTTATATAGTCAGAGTGAATATCAGGTGAATGATTAAAGTAAAACTTATGAGTTATACTTTGATTATCTTTGGATAAGTCAACCGGGAAGTAGATTTGATTGTAGGTTGAATCAAACTTAATTGGTTTATATCCGGCAGGAAGGTCATCAGAATCTATTAAGAATCTGTCATACATAATTTATCCCCAAGTAGTTATAGATTTAATATTAAGCTGCTGTTGCAGGTCTTCGTTTTGTCTCTGCAATTCTATTATTTGTAATTGAGTATCAGTCAAAGATTTAGAGTAAAACTTATGATCTTCTTGAAGTTTAGAAATAACACTTTTCATAGTGGCTAAATTGTTTGAAAGATCAGAATACTCCTGATAAGCCTTAAAAGTGGCATCTGAGAATTCAGAAGTAAAACTAAACATCATCCAATCACAAAACTTAAAGGTGTAATTCATAAAGTTATCAACAACAATAGATTGAGTTGAAGGAATAAGATCAAAGAAAACTTCTTTTCTCAAATAATCTTTATTGCCAGTATACATGTAATTTGCATGAAAAGTGCGGAAACTTTCCATATCTAAATACATTAAGGATGGATGTGATTGTTCTTTAATTTTATTTACAAAAGCTTGATCTAGATCTTCAATAGAGTCAAATGGACCCGCAGCAGAAGATTCATTATTAAAATCATTGAAGAAAGACATATCCATAGAAGATGCTGAATACATTCTATTTAAATAATTTAAGTATACAGCTATTGATGGGGTTATAGGAATGAATTCTTCTGACAGCTTCTGTGACATATAGTCTTCTAAGTCAGAAACTTTATTAAAATTATAAATATACAATTTAAGCCTCTATAGTGTGGATGGTCAGTTTTCCTGATTTTAATAGTTCAATATAAGATGTATCTATAACATAAAGAGAAGTTACATCTTCATGCAAGGAATGAACTAAAGGATATATCTTGGAAAGATATTCAAGATTGTTTATAATATTGTATGTTTGAGAATCAACACACAATACACAAGATTTATCAGTTATCTGAGTCAGATAGCTTTTCTGTAGCCAAGTTTTCAACGGCTGAGGCAAGGTTTGCATCTTCATCGGCCAAGTTGTTTGCTGAGGCATCTTGCATCACCTCCAGCATTTTACGACGCGCCTCTGATAATGATTCGTTAAAGTTAGATCTTTGCTCGTCATTGGCGAATGCTAGCTGAGCAACAAGAGCTTCCATAAAAACTGCTTGCTCTCCATAGCCAATAATAAGATTGGCCATTTGTTGATCATGCAGATCTATTCTTTGTTCTATTTCAGATATTCTATCTGAGATAAGATTGAGAGCATTTCCTACAACTTCTTCAAATATTGCAGTTACTGTTTTAATTGTGTTTTCATCTAAATCTTTATAGTCTGTCATTTTTCATACCAGTCTGTATTATTTGATACATAAGAGCCTAAGGCTAAATCAACAAGGTATGAAATTGAACAAATATCTTGACGTGTAACCTTAATGGAATCAGCGGAAATCATCTGTTTCATATCAGGTATAAATGCTCCAGAATCAGACTTACGAGCAGCAAAATGTCCACACTTCCAGACAAATGCCGTTTCGTCATAGGACTCTCCGGATTGCCAGTAATGTGATTTAAATATTCTGGAAACAGGTTTATTATCAATGATTCCACCACCATAGGATACGAATCCTTCGGCGGTAGGAACACCCATGCGTTCATTTGATTGATAGTTAATTCTAGCAGTGCCGTTAACGATAGAATTTATGTAGGCTGCAAAATCAACTGCATCAACAAAAACGTTAGTGCTACTGAGAAGCTTACCGTCAGGAGAGGTCTTACCAATATCAATCTTGAATTTAAGAGCATCAAACCATGGCCTAACTGCAAGGAAGCCTGACTGAGACTTGGATCTAAACCATTTCTTGTATAGATCAGTCTGATATTCTTTGTTTTGAGTATCTGATGGAGAAGGAACATTTTCCTCTAAAGAACTCATAAACTCATCAATGTTATTGTACATGTCTGACATATTTACCTCATGAAAAAGTTAGCTTTGGCGCTGTTTTGCCTTTGCCGAGTATGATTTTAGCATCTTCGTACTGATCTGTCGAGGCCCAATCCCACTGTTCGATGGCATATTGATACATTGACTTAACTGTATCAGGATGCTTACGCCAGATGGTATTCTTTATAGTTGGAACTCTATTTAGAATATCTTGGGTAGTAATTGGACGAAGAGTTTCAGAGATGACGTAGAACTTTGTCTCTTTGATAAGAGAAACAATTTCTGCGCCAGTCATAAATGCTGTAGCTTCAGCTAGGGCATCATAGTCATAGTCTGAATCTTTTATGTTAGAAAGATTTATTTTAAAGATGTGACTACGCTCAACGTGTGATGGGAGACCGACAAAGAATATCTTGTCAAAACGGTCTGCGCGCAACATTTCTGGCTTAAGGCCATGAATGTCGTTTGCAGCGCACATCAAAAAGGTGTTAGCTGGAAGTTCTTGTAAGCCAGTAAGAAATTCACCGTGAACACGATCTGTAGTGCCAGAATCATTAGAAGATCCGCTACCAGAAAGGTCACGGCCAAATTCGTCAATCCAGACGCATAGAGGATCCATGGCTTTAATCTGACGAAAAACAGCACGCATGTTCTCTTCTGATTGACCGATGTATTTGTTCAAAGCTTGGCTAATGCCTGTGCGAGCAAGGTCAAGTCCAAGCTCTGCAGAAGTAGCTTGACAGATAGCTGATTTGCCAGTACCAGGAATGCCAACCATAAGAAGACGTCTAATAGGGGAAATGCCATACTGGTTAGCTAACTCTGGGTTCTGACGAAGCTTAGCAGTTCTCTTGATAACATCTTTGATATTATCAAGACCACCAATATTGTCGAAGGTAATCTGAGGTTTAATAATTTCAAGAATACCATTTGACTTGATATCAGAAAGCTTTTTGCTATTTATGTAGTCAGCAGTAACTGTTGCATTTTCTGTAATTGACGTAAGACAAGCCTGAATAAACTGAGTTTCAGTCATACCAAGACCGGAGTTAGCGATATTGCTAATCTGATCTTGATTAATTATACGAAAGTTTGAATGATCATTAATATGATTAAGAACTGTAGCAAGTTCTTGGGAGGTGGGATACATATCTTCTAGCTTAGTAAAGCAGAAGGAGAGCTCTTGGGGGCAGGGATCAGGGCTAATTACGATAGTTTGGAAAGGAAGATCTTCCATAGTGTCGGACCAAAAAGCAGTACGGTACTTGGAGGTTGCTTCTTGGAATCTATGAGATCCATGATAAAGATCACGGACTTCAGGTCCAACAACTATACGAAAATAAGTAATATTTAATTCTTCAGACTTATTATCTGAAAGATGCTGGTAGGCAACAGATGAATGAAAAGTGGTAATGTAGTCATCATCTTCATCAGACTCTTTGTGATAATTTTCTACAAGTACAGGCTTCCATTGACCATCAACGTACTTTGAGAAACCATTAGAAGAATTTATTGTATAATAATTTCTTTCAGGAAGAGAAGAAGTAATTATTTCGATAGCACGGTAGGGATCGGGGTCTTGTAGCCACAGGTTTGGTATTCCTAGTTTAATTTCACTAATCATATAGTCACCGTATTCATAATTTAGTAGAAGGATTTAGGTAGCGGGGAGATCGAATAGACCCCCCCGCTACCTTCCTGTTGGGGAAATTAGCCCTTTTCGCCAGCGCGGCGGTGGAACTCGATATTCTGGCCAGGCTCGATAACTGAACCTTCGTCCATCTTGTCCTTGCCACAATAAGCAACTGCGTCAGAGGGAATGCCCCAGATCTTTGAGAACTGGTCACGAACCTCTTTGACAGTCTTTCCAGCGATATTGCTAGGCTGGTTGTAAACACCATAACGAAGGTTTGCCATACCAGTCTGACGCTGAGGCTGATTATTACTAGTAGCTTCCATGTTATTCTCCTATTATACTAATGATGGCTCATTGAGATGTGAGTGAGTCCTATTGTAGGGCTCAGCCTTGCCGAGACCAAGATCAAAGAAAATCTCTGTCTCATCAGGGTTTTGATTGGACACTATTGTTTTTTGAACACGACCAAGAATGAAGGCAGCTACTGCCATGTTAGTAGCGAGTAGCTGAGTGCCACCTTCTATCTGTGATCTTTCCTGACAAGATAATTCACCCGGATTCTTGTCAGGTGGATTCAAATATTCTGGGTGAAATTCTTCTGGATGACAGGTAATTTCTACTCCGTCACGCTTTTGATAATGGTATATAGAGCCAAACAAATCATCATCATTGCCGCCTGTAAAGACATCAATGTCGTTGAGTTGCCGGGCTGCATCAAAAAGAATGGAACGAGCAGCGAAGTTGTCAACAACCGCAAATACAACATCATTTTCTCTAATGAGATCAGAGGCTTTTATCTTTGGTGACTCTTCGTCTGCGACGCCACCAAAGTCGTCTCCGACCACCCACTTTGACACAGGTATAATGGTCGTATTTGGGAACTGCGGTATAAGCTCAGAGGCTTTGACAACTGCTTTGTTTCCAAGTTGAGTGAAGTCTTGACGCTCTTTATTCTTTTCTTCATATGTGTCTCCGTCGACAATAATAAGAGCAGATCCAGGATATTTCCACTCCAACAATCTAACCAACCCGGCGCATAGCCAGGTGCCGATGCCACCAGCACCGACTACAATAAATCTTTTTTGATCCATAATCTATCTTTCGTCATAGGAAGAAAGGTCGTAAACATAGTATTCAAACTGGTCACATCCTTGGGCTCTTATTTTTTTTTGTACGCCAGAAACCATATCATCTATATGAGCTTTAGGACTCTTAATATAGTCAAGCAAACGTGTTTTCATCTGATGACAGACAGGAGAATAGTAGTATTCACAAGATTGACATTTTGATTTATTTTCATAAATGTCTTCTTGGTCAATTACTTTTTCATAGTCGAGATAGTCATCATAAGTGATTTGTGGATCACAGAAACAAGTTTCTTTGTCATCAATACTGACACCGCAACAGATAAGATAATCTTCAAGATCATCAGTATATGAATAGCTGGAAGAATAGTTATCATAGACAGTTTCTGCCTTAATTTCTTTAGCTAAACTTTCTTCACACAAAGCCATGACAAAGACCTGAGATGTGTCTTCGATGCCTATGTAGTAAACGGGTACATCTAAAGATATTCCAGTTTGTTCAGCGTACATAGCTGCAAGTTCTAGAACCTCTACTCTTGAGGTCCCTTTAGCAGCGATGGGAAGGAAACAAACATCGCAGAAACCATCGTAAATACCATAATGGTCAATGTAAGTTTCGCAAGAAGGGCAAAACTTGGCCGAATTGTCTTGAGCATCTAACTCACCTATTAATATAGTTCCATGGGGTATACTGCACTGAGAGTAAACAGAAGTTAAACGATTTACCCAGTCAAGGTCATCATAGGACTTAACTTTTTGGAGTCCCGTACCAAGAGTGATAGGAGCTTGATGAAGACTTTGTGTTGGAGCTGGGCTTGGCGTGTAACCCCCCGTTGGCAGCAACGGGGGCAACTCTTTTTTTACTTTACCAGTCCATTCAACAACTTCGGGATCAGGCTCTTTATTAACAACGAAGTCTTCAAATACGTCTTCAGGCTGCAGCGTGTAGGCATTGCCCGACATTTGAAGCTCAATGTGATACTGTGTTGCACCGTTGTTAACAGACTTTTGCCAGCCATAAGTAATATGAATACCATCAAAGTCTGCTTGGTCTGCATGATCTGTACCAGATGCATAAGCTGCCATCTTTGGATGACTATGAACTGAGCCAACAATCATAACATTGTCTGGCTTCATTTCAGCAATGCTGTGAGGATCATAGTTGCAGTGAGCAGCTGTGTTTTCTTGATCAGGAACAAGAATGCCCCAGCCTTCTGAGCCTTCCTTGTCAAGATCATAAGTGAGCATTACGATGGATTCTGTGCCATGTTGAGCATCAACTAATCTGAAAAACTGATCTAGCTTATCAACAATAATATGAGGAATAAAAGGCATGTTGTAGTGAGCCTGCTCTTCTAGTGAAATAAAATCATCAGAAAGAACAGGAGCGCATTTGGAAACTGCGCGACCGACAAAGTTGTTAACAACCTTGAACCACTGAGTTTCAAAAGTTACAGTTTGCTGAGGAGCAGGCTTTGGTGCATTGTAGGTGTTGTTTTTGGCACCGTTGTTTTGATGCTTGTTATTAGTATTTGTAGTGGTAACTTTCTTGGAGGTACCAAGAAGATAATATATACTAAATCCCATACCTTCTACAATGTCACAGATATCATCTCTATCTGCATAAAATGCAGGGAGACCTTCTGCGGTCCAGAAATGGTTGAGATCATCAAGGGTAACCTCTTGATCTATTACGGTAGTCATAATACTCCTATGTTATTGTGAATAAATATTCTTTATTTTTGGATGCTCAGAACGGTAAAGCTGGAATATAGTTAAATATAAAACTATTCTGAATAGATTGCACAAACAGTTCAGCAGAATCGAGATTGATATATAATTTAACTAAAGAGTTTAAAGTAACTGATGGGTTTTGATAAAAGTTATTGTTTGCGTAAAATTTCTTGATCTTTTCATGTATGTCTTTATGGCAATCGTCGCACGCTGCGTGCATATTGAAAGATATAGGATTACCATGATTAAAATCACTGGACTGTTCTTGAAGTAAAGGATGAACTAATTCGTATATCTCAGAAAGATATTGAATGAATTGTTCTTTAGTGCAATTTAGTTCTTCAAGAACAGAATCATCAACAGATAAATTAGGGTTAGACGGGTAAAGAAGTTGGTAATGGTTTTTAATCATTACATTTACGGCAGAAAGATTCTCAATTGGATGCGGATACTGCAAGTGTTCAAATTCGTGATACAAACCCTTTTTTCCACAGAAACAGTAAGTCTCTTGATTTAAATCTTTCCTCATCGCAGTAGGGAGATGCTTCCAACAAGAATGACAATGATAACCTATCATATCTAAACTTGGATCTAGATGGCGGTTAATGTGATACTTATTGGGGTCAGGTATTTTACGGGTACATGTAACACAAGCGTACATTGTAGAACTATCAACGCAAGCAACACATAATGTGTCTGAATCCTCAGGATCTATAGAATTATAGATATAATATGAATCCATCAACATTGGGGCAGTTACATAGTGATTGGAACAGTTAGTACAAACTTCAATGCAGAAGGGATCTGCTACATTGGACTTTAGACGCCATTCGTCCATAGCGTTGTCATAGAAAACATCAGGATCAGTAAACTTATAAGAGTCACCAACTTCTTCTATAAAGACGTATGTTTCTTCATAGCAGGTTTCGCAATAAGTTCCATCTTGTGTATGATATGGTTCATCTTCAATGGGCTCAGAGCACAGAACACAAATATCATATTCTTCCTCAACTGAACTGGGAGGAGGAGCTGTAGTAGTATGCTCTTTAGCGGCAACAGTTGCGTCAAAAATATTAACTTTATTTTTTGCATCAAGTGTAGAAGAATTATTGTAAGCTTCTTTAAAGATATTAAAAACAAAGTTAGAAGAAGAATCTAGATCAGGCCTTGTCAAGATATTGACAGGTTTCGGCATGTGATTGTCTGTGTAGTATGCCTGGTAGTTTCCAAGCAAAGCAGACTGTATGTTAAGAGGGTGACCGTTAGGATCATGCTGACCTTGGTTGTCTTGTGACTGAACTAGAACTTTTATCCAAAGATTTTCATCAAGAGTCCATTCATAGCCTTCTTCTTCAGTTGTAGCTTGCCATTGCTCAGGGTCCCAAAGGCGAGAATATGCTTCATCATTTTTATAATGATCACGATAAAATCTTGGACCATCAGTCTCAGACATGTTAGCGTCATTGTATGCTTCTACGCCGGAACAGCGTTCAAGAATGTGAACGACTTTTTCACCAAAAGGAAGCTTAGAGATATCATGATTATGATAGAGGCAGATCCATCCAACACCATTGCCGCGGTAACCCCGACAATTAATGTTTGGAAGATTTACGTGATACAGCTCATTAAGAGGATTGGTAATAGGATAAGGGCTATAGAAAGTTCTAGCACCTAAAAGATTTCCATTGACAAGGTCTGCTATAACAACACGGTATGGTTGAGCAACATAGTATGCTACTGCGTTGTTATCATTTTCGTATTTACCCCAGTTGATGTGGTAAATACCAGGCTTAATTTGGTAAGTAATCTGTTCGTGAACTCCAGCTTTACGATAAGAAAGCATACCAGTACCGTCAACCGGAAGTATTCCAGTGTCAAGGTAAGAGCTTTGAGAAAAGTTCATGTAAAAAGAATCAATATCTTTTTCAGTAACACTGCTAATGCCGAAGGAATCAACAGTAGAACGAAAAGTAAGAGACCCTTCTTCGGTTTTCACAAAGCTATAGTCAATGTTGTTCATAAATATAATCCTATTGTTCTTCAGAAAATAAAGATTCTATATCTTTATCTATTTCGTCTTTAAAATCACCGAAGGCAAAGGCAAGCCAGTTTGGATTTTCTTGTGCCATTTGTATAACAGTCATTTTAGACTGCAAGTCGTTTATAACATTTACTAGATCAGCTAAACGATCACAAGCTTTAGCAATTTTCTTAAGATCAGATCTAGATGGACCTAAAGCATAAATGTTTTTGAGAACAGGAAAACCATTTACTTGAAACTTTTCAGAATCTAGTATTTTAATAATTCTCTCAGTTACTTCATCAAGTTCTTTTTCTACATAAGATTGATTCTTAGATACTCTAGAAAAAGAAAAATTGAAAGAATTATTAACGTCGTTAAAGGGTATTTTTTCCGGATATGTCATATTTAGAAGTCCTAATCTTTGACAAAGATGATCTCATTTTCATAAAGTCTTTTATCTCTATAAGAGACCACCACACGGTTGCTGAACCAACTGCCAATTTTGTAAGCAGCCTGGCAAGATAAGCTTCATCAAGATTGGGAAGACCCGGATTCATTCCTTGAACATCAAAGTACGAGTCTTCAAAGAATAACTCAATCTTCCGAGATAAAACCTGCTTTTTGTTTTGGTGAATCATTTTGTACTGCGCCCCGCATTAGTTGTTTTTGGTTTGACTTAGATAATTCTAATATACGAGAGTTGAGCTTATTTTTGTATTTATTATTTCTTATTTTTGCAGCTAAACCTACAACTGCAAACGGTAGAATTAAAAAGTACATAGTTTAATTTCCTTTTTTGCTTTTCGATATTTAGCTCCATCGCTACCAAAATAATTGGCAACTATTTCGCTAATACCTAAAGCTACTAACGGTATATAAGACATAAAGTTAAAAATATAATTAAATAATATAATTAATCCAGTGGTTAAAGTTCCAACTACTGGACCAGCTAAAGCTGTATTCTTTCTACCACGTCTACCAAGTTTAGTTACTTTGGTTACCGCAATAACAAAGAAAGGTAATGGTAAAAATATGGGTAACTTTGATTTACCTTTGTAAAATTTACCAAAAAAATAGTGAGCTAATTCGTGTGTTAACATAACCAGAAGAACTATGTAAACAAACGCACTGTGTACAATAACATAATTTATTTGTGCAGCAGCTAGTATGCTTCCTATGGTATAAACATAGTCTGGTGTATTTTTGAATTTATTTTTGATATAGGTTAGCATTTAAACCAAAAACCTCTGAAACTTTATCTGATAGGCCATGTTCAGAAAAATGTTGAATGATATTCTGATGAATGTTAGAAACAATAGAATGATAAGATAAATCTAAATCATCTATATCAGAAGAGTCATCAAGAAGTTCTGGGATAACAGACATATCAAGGTGCTCAGAAAGGTTTTGATACAGAGCTCTGCTTAGCAATAAGGAGTGCCGCGATATTGCCATGTGAGTATGGTATACGGTTCTTACATGGATATCGCTTACTTCTATATCAAATAGTTCTTTAAGACTTTCCTGGAAAGCTTTAGGATCTATGCCAAATATAGAATTAGATATTTGGAGAAAGGCCATAAGCCTTTGAATTTTGAGCTCAGTAGTTTTGAATAGTTCTATAAGAGAAAATCTTCCATCAGATAGTTCATCCATAATGTGACGAACAGCATAGGCGTGACCGGTAGGTGAAGCTTCATTACTAACAAAGTGAGTAGAAGAAGAAATATATGCTATAGAAAGCTTTGTTTCAAGGTTATTTATATTACCACCAGAAGACTCAGAATCTTTTATAGAATCTACAAAGTCTTTCTCTTCCTTATTAAGAGTTGATACTGAGTGGTCTGAAATTATATTTGGTTGATGTTCAAGATCTGGATCATAATCAAACAGATCATCATCGTTGTCTAACGGCATGATTTCCTTTCAACAATAATAAAGTTTCACTCATTTGTATTTGCAATGTGAGTTATAGCTTTTTTGTAATGTCTAGTATTAGGATAGACTTTATTTTCTTTAATGTAATCAAAGTATACTTGACATTCTTCAAGGGTTATAGGTGAAGATGAATTTCTTTCTTTAAGGTAAGCATTTCTTTGAAAATGGGTAGTCAATGCCCAGATGCCTAAAGATTCTGTAATAAGTGCTTCTTGGAGACAGAAAGCACCTACTGGGCACTCAATACACATTGAAACAATTTTGTCAACAGTTTTTTTAGTGCTTCTATTTATAGAAGCGGGAAAGAAATCAATTGTATTACAACCTTTACATTGTGCAAAATCTCTCCAATTAGTGTCTTCCACTAATCCTCCTTAAGATTTTTAATTGAATCAACAGCTATATTAATATCATAGGCAAACGAATTGCATTCTCTAATAAAATTATTCATAGAAGATAATAATTCTTCTAGCTTTTCAGATTCTATAGAAGATATATTTTCTATATCAGGTTTTATTTCTGAAAGTTTTTTGTATGCACTTGTTAAAGATTCAGATAAATCTTTTGCCTGCAAAAAAGCAGCGGTTATAGAACCGTGGGCTTTTTGAACTTTAGAGTATTCATCTTCAAAGTACTCTAGTAGGTTCATGTTCATCTCCATCTTATCCAAATTAATAACAAAGAGCCAAATATTGCAATTGATATTGTTATTAAATCATGCATTATTAATCTCCTTTAGTAGAAGAGATGGGAATTGAACCCATGACCACGTGTTTATAAGACACGCTGCAGCAACCAGCGCCGCACCCTCTTCCTTGAAGAGGAATGTAAAGCCCTACCTCTTACCACCCTTGGTTAATTGGTTTATTGTTAAACTCTACATTCCTCTTAATGCAGTAGCTATGTCGTACTATTGTACACCCTTTGTGACATAATTTGCGTACTCTGCCGTCCGATTTTTTAAAATCGTTCTGTTGGGCTACTGCAGAAAATGTATGGTAGTCACACAACACTATTGTGCACCAGCATATGGTGTGTGATTTGTTCCGTCAAGCTGTTTGTGTTGACTCGAGAAATACATGTTAGTGTATTTATCGAGTTTGCTTACTGGCTACCATACAAGAGCCGGATGCAGGATTTGAACCCGCGACCACCTCATTACAAGTGAGGTGCTCTACCAACTGAGCTAATCCGGCAAAAATCAGTTATTCTGATCTTTTTTATTTTCCTTATTCTTTTGTGAGGAAGCAGTTGAAAGGTCTTTAGTGGGTTTCTTTTTTGCCCCACCAATTATCTTTCTAAATTTAGCTAAAGCCATTACTGCTCCTTCACAAAAGCTGAAAGTGTTATATCCTTAACTGAGAAAACATCATCTTCATAATGTTCTGCTCCAACATACAGTTTCTCCAAAAGTTCTTGGACAACATGTATTTGTTTTGCTTTCTCGTCCTCAGGGACTTCGATAATCATATCGAGTGTTAAGTGTACTGTTTGCATCTGGCCTCCGTAGTTGTGCTCCAACAGTATATCACAGTATACTATTATTGGGGCAAATCGTAACGATTAATATCCGCCTCTTTTTATGTAACAGTTCATAGAATCTTTCATATCGTGAAAATATTCACCGCTACAAGCGTACCATCCGTTAGGAGTGCCAATAACATCGGTAACCGAATACTTATGATATTCGTTTTCTTTAGTGCAAATGGCTAACCATGTAGGGTAAGTGTCACGTCCACCAGGTGAAATTAAAGAAGCAAGCATGACCATACGTTCATTCGTTCCAACTAATTCACCAATGCGAAGATTGTTAGGATCATAGTCATATTGAAGTTTTTGCATGGTCCGCCCTCTGGGGTTCGAACCCAGGACCAATGGATTAAAAGTCCACTGCTCTACCAGCTGAGCTAAAGGCGGTAATGAGCAGTTTGTGTGACGAACATGCTCAGGTCCGCCTCGTACATTTTACCATGGCTTACGAGCATCCATGTAACCTACAGGAGGTAGGAAGTGGACGGTAGCCGCCGAAAGGAGTAAGCGACTACCGTCCAAGTGACACATCAAACGCATTATTATAAATAGTGCGTATCCCTATAATGATGGTCACGAAATGAACTAGCCTAGCAAGTGTTCACGTAAACAGTTCGACAAACCACAAATTGTTTGTAATGGTTGATGTTTACCTTGCTAGACCAGACTGGATTCTAGACACATATGTCTAGAAAGTACCCGAGGCGGGACTCGAACCCGCACGACCTCTCGGTCGGAGGATTTTAAGTCCTCTGCGTCTGCCATTCCGCCACTCGGGCCGACCCTTAAGTATTGGCGAATGCTGAAGGATCAGTCAGTATTTTACGCATATCTGATATCCATATTTTAAGTTCGGATATTTCCGGATTATCTTCCTGACTGTCTAATATTTTATTTAAATTATCTAAATTTTTTATGTCTGTTGGGTCATTGCCTATGGCAATTGTTATACTCATTGTTTTTCCTTTGGTGAAATATATTTGATATATTTCCCCCCTATTTCATGCTTTTGCATGATCTTTATTTTTTAGAAAGATTTTGTCTGAGTAAAAATATTAAACAACTTACACAGAGTATTCTATCTAAAACTGTAGAATGATTTACTTCTACAGAAAATTCTCCGCATTCGGAGCATTTTCTTTTGTGTATTTTAAGATCTTCTCTGGATATAGGCTTCATTAATTCTAACTGCTTGCTCTATTATTTCATAGGGAACTGAATAATCTTTATTTTCAATTTTATTTGTTAGTGGGTTAATAGTCCCAAATAATAAGACATTACCACATATAGAATCTGTAAGTAAATTACCATTATAATGAAGCGTATCATTTCTTATTAAAGAAGTGGCAATATGATTGGTAAAAAAGGGAGACCATTGTAAATAAGGATCATAGTAAACATGGAAGTTATTTACACATGGCAATACTGCAGGTGGGTGATCTTCAAAAAATGTATCAAGTATTACTGAAGAATAATCAGTAATAATAAGAGGTTCAACATATTTCTCAGAAGGTATAAATAAACACCTAACTTTATTTTGCGATGGATGATAAGAAGGATTATAAGATTCAGGAGAAGTAAATGGACTATAAACCGTATACTTATTTGGAATCATATAAGACATTTAAGGAGTCCAAGTTATCATATCGGTATAAAAAGATGAAGACTTTTTATTGTTGCATGTAAACACAACACGTGAAACACCAGAATTAATAATGGCTTCAAGACACCATACACAAGGCTTTGCGATAGCTGTGTCATCATTAGAAATGAGCCTAGCTACATACATTGTTGTACCAAATGTATTCTTAACATTTTTAAGAACTCTTACTTCTGCATGAGTGGAGCATCTTTTTGGCGGGGTGTCAGGTGTGATACGAGGAACGTTTACATCAGCACCTAACACCCTACCAGATTTTACAAGGAGAGCAGCCATACGAAAACGATAATCAGACGTTTGCGCAATTTTAGAAGCCGCAGCAAGGAATGAGGTATCAGTATTAGACAAAGAATCTGGAATATAGCGATACTGCTTATAGGGATTCTTTAAATAGATATTTGAATAGCTCATTCTTTGCACCCTTGTATTATAGCATAGTATTATGATGGAAGGTAGTTAAGCCATGACTCATCGTAGGTTAGATCGTCTAGTATACGATAATCAAATTGTTTTTGAAGCAAATTTTCTATGTAATGAATATGAGAATGTAAACCTGGATGAAAGTGCGGCTTATCTATAGCTGCATTCCAAAAAGGCTGTAGGTGTTCAGGAATGTCAAAGTTATGTTTAGTGCATTCATTAATCATATGCCAAGAACGTGACTCGTTGGAAAAGCAATCAGTTTCTTCTAATTCAGCTATGTAACCTAAATCTTGAAATATTTTTTGAGTGTACATTTCCCAAGAAGAAACTATAACTTTTATACCAAAAGATCTACAAAGAGAGACACACATCTCTAGTGAGGAAAGACGGTCTAAAAGTGTGTATGATACAGAAGGATAATATCTTTTTAGATGCCTATCTTTTATAGAAGCTATTTTACTTTTAATTATAAACCCTAATGTATTGTTATAGTTTAGAGTGATGTGATCAAAAATGTTTTTCTTAGAAAACTTTTGGAAGTTAATAATCTTGGTTCTTAAAATATCTGGAGCAAGAATATAGACAACTTCCGGAGTCTTAAAGTTTTCAGAGAAAAGATAAACATTAAGTATTCTTACTATTTCAGCAATATCTAAACCAGGAGTGGCTATAACATTAACATCAGTGTTATGAGTTTTTCTTAAAAGATTAGGCCAAGTTAACTGGTGAGGCAAACCTACTGAAGCAGTGACAGAGCAACCTAAAGCTAAAGCAGATGCATCGTGATTAATTTCTTCACCAATTAAATTAAAAGAATTTACTTGATAAGGAAAATTACCATGAACTTTATAAAATTGATCAACTATTTCCTGAGCATTAAGGTCAGCATTTTCTTTACAATTACGAAAATCATTATTAGCGATTTTAGAAAGTTTTATAATAGATTCTATATCTATATTTCGTTCTTCATATGTATTTTTTATTTCAGGAAAAAGCATGATGTTTAATATATGTATCTATCTTTGTTATTGTATTTTTCTTTTTTAGTAATAAGATAAAGAATCTTATCTTTAGAAAGAACTAAAATAGATTTAACATTTAAAAGTATTTTCACCATCGCCCCTTACTGTATGAAATTTTATTTTGCAACCACTGTGGCTTAGGATTGTTCTCATAATATCTACCAATAATTTGAGAAGCAATACCCTTAGTCATATCCGCAGTGATTGGTACACCAATTCTTTTAAGAGTTTTTTTCTGAGCGTCAGTCGGTGCATCTGCACGCCAAGGTGCATCTGATTCTATCAGATTGGTGTTATATTTTCTAATTATCCACTTATCTGATCTAACAAATGCATCACGCATATCTTCTGGGTGGCCTAAAACTTTGGTTTCAGATTTATCAGAAACTTTAGTTGTTTGAGTAACAGTCCATCTACCAAGAGTGTCAATATAGATTCTAAAGGAATTATTAGAATCTACTGCTAGATGGAAATCATTTTCTGCTACTTCAGCCCAAACAAAACGAGAGTATTGTTGAACAACTTCGTTTGGTGGTGGTGGCATAAAAAGATCAATACGTTTGTAAGCCACTTCTATATCTTCAGGAGTAAGAACACGTACTGCTTCACCAGGACAGAACTCTTCTAGTTCTTTATATTTATTTGCTACGTTTACTAAATCTTGTCCATTTAGGTCGAAGTCCGCAGGTAAACCCAGTAGTGATGGTAGGCCAAGGGGTTTCTTGCCTTTGGTGGTGTCTGCAAAATCTAATACCTTGCAATGTTCTTTCCCTTGAAACAAGCGGGTTCCGCGACCGACTATTTGAGTATATAGTAAGGTAGATCTAGTAGGTCTTGCCAAAATGATAGCTTCAACAGAAGGCTCATCAAAACCTTCAGTAAGTACGCCAACATTAACAAGAACCCTAGTCTCCCCGGAAGAGAAGCGGGAAAGAATCGCTTGACGTTCTTCACTAGGGGTTGAGCCAATGATGACTTCGGCACTTATTGACGCTTGCCTAAAGGATGTGGCCAAGTCGTGCGCGTGTTCAATACCTGCGCAAAAGGCAATGGCTTTAGCATTATTACATATCTCCACATAGCTAGCAACGATAGTAGCGTTACGATGAGGAGTGTTAATAGTGTCTTCCAATTGAGATACGATGTAATCTCCATGTTGCGATTTCACCTCCGATATATCTGTGTCAGTTTTAATTCTGTATCCAACGATTCTTGATAGCCAACCCTCTTCGATAAGATCAACTATCGTCTTATAGTATACTATCTCATCAAAGACATCTGTCAAGCGTGTGTTGTCAGATCTTTGAGGAGTAGCTGTTACACCAAGAGTAAAATCATTTTGAAAATAATCGAGTATCCTACGATAAGTAGGAGCAGCCGCATGATGGGCTTCATCGATAACCACGGTTCTAAAATGATTCTCTGGAAACCGTGAGATTCTTTCACTGCCATCCCTGCCAAGAGTAGGAACGGAAGCGACAACAACATCAGCGCTTGTTGTAGCATAATTTTCCGCCTGTTCTATTTCCACTGTAAGATGTGGGTTAGACCATTCTAGCTTATTTTTTGCTTGCGTGAGAAGTTCTTCTCTATGTGCAAGAATCAACATGGGAAGAGAGTTGTTAAGGTGTTGAGGAAGGTGTGTGAATATTACTGTTTTACCTGCGCCTGTTGGGAGCACTACTAGCTGGCGGCTAATACCTTTATCGTTAAAGGATTGTATCGCATCGAGTGCTTCTGTTTGATATGGGCGTAGTTGAACAGTCATAATCAGTAGTAATTAATATCCCCGTAAACTAATTCTTGGTTCATTAGCTCGTCTAGTTTTTTGTCAAATTCATCATCTTCAACGACTTGTGATTTGATTTGATAATTTTTAGAAGAGTTGTTAGTTTTTGTTTTATATGTGTAGTATGTATATTTTGTTGTTGAGTTAGGCATTATTTACCTCTGTTATTAAACCTTCTTCAGACATATCAAAGAAGGATGGGACTGAATTATCCATAAAGTTAATAGCTGTTCCCATGGTACTAAGGTATGATAATAAATCTGGTAAAGTGAAATGTACTTGTTCTATGTTAACATATAAATAGAACATAGAAACCATGTCTCTACTTACATCATCAAGATCGAGATCGTCAATCTTGTTGATTTGAATTTGCTCGTTTAGCCATACAATAGTTCTATCTGAAATTTGATAAGGTATAGTGATAGACCATGCATAAAACTCATTTAAAACAAAAGTATTAATAGCTGGAGTTGATTGTCCATCTAGTTCTATATTTGTATTAAGAGAAACAACTGAAGCATAAGCGCTAATCAAAGGATAGATGTTTAAAGCTTCAGAGATACGGCAAATAACATCGGGAAAATCACCTTCTGACGAAGTAGATACTACGCAATAACGTTGTTCAGGTGATGAATAAAAAACGATAAGCGGAGAGATTGCAGGAGAATCTAAATCTTCATAGTTAGATTCTACTATTGATTTTACTGCAGCGATTTCTTCATCAATAAGAGGAAGATGGTCTCTGATTGTTTCTAGTGTTTCCATATTATACCAATGCTGATAAAGCACTAAAAAGTGCATAAGTTCCATAAATGTAAAGTAAAATAGTTGCTGCAATAACAGTGTTACTTGCTATTGATGCGACAGCTACTGCACATACTACTGTTTCCAAACCCCAATAACTGAGGATTGCAGATATTTTTACTTCTGGTTTTTGTAAGAATCTTTTTGTTTTACCAACCAGTTTACCAATCTTGTAAAAGATTTTACGACTGGTTGACATATTATTATAACGGTTAATAAGGACAGGATGTGGATCATATATAAAAGAAATTGTATTTGTCATATGTTTTTGTATTTTCTATAAAAAAATAAAACATTTCTGAGCATATGGTTTAACTCCGGATAGATGATTCATTTGAGTCCTATGTATTATATTCTCCTGTGTGATTCATTTGCGCCTCGTGTTTTAAATTCTGGTACATGATTCATTCGGTGTAGTTGTTTAAAATCTGTAGTTATGATTCATTCGGGAGTTCTGTATTGTATTGACATCTTTGATTCATTCATGGTCCCTGTTTTAAATTATGAGATCTGATTCATTGGCGTCTAATGTTTTAAATTCGGCGTCATGATTAAAGTGTGTGGGTGGCCTGGCCATGGGTAACCAGACCACCCACACGATCTTAGTGAATGAACTCTTCCTTGAAAGGAGGAGCAATGTAATGGGCATGTCCGCCATGCTCAATGACGTACGGTGCGACAGGAGCCTTACCGAACTCTGCCCAGTAAGCAATCTCATGCCAGTGTGACAAGAACATCTTGACAGCATAACGTCGTGCCTGGGCGTCGATCTGACCATCAGGAAGCATGCCAGCTTCAAGACGACCACGAGTTGGTGTGCCACCACGATAGTTCTTCTCATTGAGAAGTCGTGCTGCAAACTCTGCGTTACCACCATTTTCGTTGCGCTCAATACGACGAAGCTTGTCTTTCTTGTACAGGTGACCGTAGAAAGAAGCTTCGTTGTTGTGGAACTTCATGAAGCTCTGACCGATCTTCCAGCACAAAGTCTTAAGCTCTGCATTCCATGGTCGTACTTGGCCTTTCTCCCAAACCTGGTTGGGGTTAAGACCTGCGTATGACCATACATGTCCTGCAGTAGGTGCTTTATTGATGTCAATGTGAGCAATCAAGCCTGCTGCAAGGACTGGTCCAATGCCGTGCTGAGCAAGAGCCCAGCGACCAACAGTGTAAGACTGAGCGAATGCATGCAGTGCAGGAATAATTGACTTCTCCAAGTTGGTCATTTGGTCAAGGAAGTGTGTTGGAATTTCAACACTTCTACCTTCTTTAGCCAAAGAGCGAACTTGTCCAGCAAGTGCAATACGGTGTTCTTGAACACGATAGTAAAGATCGACTACGGAACGAGATGCTTCTCGGTCCATTTGACCTGAGATATTACGAAGTTCACGGTTAAATGTCTTGTCGACAATTGGAACCATGACATCGATATCTCGTGAGTCAAGATAGCCGAGAGCAAGTTCGCTTTCGATGATCTTTTCGATAGTGTTGTTAGGGTTGACATCATGCGGGATTGCATAAAAATCGGTACTCATAATATACTCCTCAGGGATTAAGGTTTATGGGTTATTTTTTTATTGCGCCATAGACTGACGAATTTTTGAAATACCTGTACTACGTCTTACTCTGACGTATGCAGGTGTAACATTAAGAAGGTCAGCTAATTGAAAGTCAGAATAGTCATAAACATATCTGCCAATGATAGCTTTAGCTTCTAATGTGGTTAAAGATCTAGTCATATTTTTAATATTAACTAGATATTGATATGTGAAATAATCATCACAGTATCCGATGGTATCATGTTGGTCTTCTAAAGAAACGTTATTTACGTCTTTAGCGTAGTATTGACGTTGATAGTCTTTTACTTTGTTATAAGTGATTGCAAGAATGTAAGATGTTAAGTTAGAAATGTCTCCTTCAAATTTATTTGAGCTTCGTAGAGCAGCTGAAATAGCTTCTGAAGCAGCATCTTGGGGTGAGTGATGACCCAGCTTGTAGGCATAGGCGGAAGCTTTTTTATAAAGCTCCTTGAAATGATGCTCGATTAAGAGGGCCGTTGTATTGCTCATATGTGATCTCCAATACAGATATCCATCCTGACCATCCGGTAGATATACTTTTTACAAGTATTTGTTCTTGTCGTTGGCCAGAATGGAGATATCCTAGTTTGTGCATTTCGAATATAGGACCATGTTTATTTAAAAGCTTACGGGTTTTACCCGATGCTTTTTGATGGTTCTTTTTGACAATGATATGTTGAATCATGTATAATATAGAAGTGGTTGATGGACATGGTCCCCAGCCCAGATATTCGGGGTATCTGGGCTGGGGTTCTCCTTATGCCGAAGGTGAAGGCATACGGAAATCAATAGGTGAATCTTCAGAGTGTGCCATTTGGAATTCATATGGATCAGTGTATTCACAGGTTTCTCCATTTGAATCAGTCCAATACCAGCTCTTAGCGTAGGTGCGGTTGAACTTTTTGGAATCTGGATCATACACAGCTTTAGCAGCGATGCCGTAAAACTGTAGTGCTTGCTCCAAATATGGGAACACTAGACGATTCATAACTACTTGGTCGGAGATGCGTCCGTTACTGGTCTGAGTATTGATTGTAGCTGAATACAACGCAATGACAAAGTCATACATGTCTTCATTACGATCAAAGCCAGTGATGGTTTCTACAAGACCATGATAGAGGTATTCCCAGCTGGAACGTTCAATAGTGCCCGTGTTTGCTGTGTCTTCTCTAGCATTAGTGTTGTATACACCTTTGCGGAACTCTCTCAGAATAGGCAGAGCCCACGTGTAGAAACGTCGACCAAGTTCATGAATAATTTCTGGAGGACGTGCGTTCTCTTGAGACCATGACTTGATTTTAGTACAGTAGTCATTAAAGTGAGAATAGCATAGAGAGTCAAGTTGGGTAATCTTACCCTCATATAACTCTACTTCCTCACCTGGCTTAAGATAACGTAGTCCACCACGGTTGTACCACAGGTTGCGGTCAATAGGTTTGCCAGTAGCAATAACTTCGCGGAACATGTTTTCTGCTTCTTGGTCAATGGCACGTACATCTAGTTCGTGATCAGGGTTGATACACTTGTCGATGGCATCCTCCAAAGAGCATAGCTGCTGTGGACGATGTTTGCCGATGACAGATGAGTGAACCATGCATGCGTTGACAAAGCTACCTACATTACCGCCAGACATAGCGATACGGACATCTTCAAGAACATCTTCTTGAGTATATAGTCCTTCACGCTTTTCTTTAGGGTGAATGCTGGATGGTAAACCAAGGTACCTAACATCGTTGTCACGAGTAGATTGGCTTAGTCTCTTTGGCCAACCTCTACCATTTACTTTAGGGAACTTGACTGGGGTACCGTCTGAAGTCATCCATGTTGGTGACCATTCTCCTTCAACGTAGTCAAAGATAGAATACTCGCCATAACCATTTGGTGAACGAACAGCTACAACTTTCTTGCCTTCAATAGGTTGACCTTCAAACTCACGATAGAACAACTTGAAGAAGTCGTCTTCGTCGTGACCACCGTGAGATTCGTACATTTCCAACCAGTCCAAGTCGTTAACTACATGGACTCCCATTTCAGGATGACGTTTGATTTGGCCGGGTTCGATTGAAAAATCAAAACCAGCCATACGAATCAAAGATTCTGGAATGATCTGCTCATAAACTGCGCATGGAATAGGAATACGATTCTCTAGTGGTTTAGCATGTGAGATGGAAACTGTCTCCATTAACCATGGAGAGTCAGTAATTTTGAAGCCAGCAGCAGTCCATCGATAACCAACATACTGGGTGCGAGCTCTAGCTTCGTTGTCATCGAGGCTTTCGTCGTCACGCCAGTTACGTTGATAGATGTACTGCCAGTTGGTGAGAAGTTCACCGTTGACTGCTAGTTCATATTGCTTCTTGTATTCTTCAGTTAGCCACATGTCCATGTCGCTCTTGCGGAAGAGCTTAGGAAAGTTGATGACTGTTTGGTCATCTGTGATAACTTTTTCTTTAGGGCCTTGAGGTTCTGCCAAGAATCTAAATCCGTTGTTGTAAACAATTTCGGATTTGATATTTGCTGTAGATGTGATGACATCAATACCTTCAGGCATATTGTCAGAAACAAAGCAGTTGCCCTTCAAGAAGCCTAGCTCAAACTCAATGCGAGCATTAAAGACTTTTGATTGCAATAGATTATTGACAAGTCTAGTACGAACGCGAGGATCATAATAATACTCTGATGCATCAATAGATGAGGTAGGATGATACATTGGTAGATTCTTAACAGCTTCACGGATAAGACGACTAGAGATTACGAAGCCACCGTCAAGAAGTCGTTCAGCCACATCAAGTGTACAGTATTCTTCTGGAGCATTAGCATTAGGGCCAATGAAAGAATACCGGCTGAACTCATCAGGTGCCACGAGCATAATCTTAAGTTCGTCTGGTCCGAACTCTGCGTTAAGAAGAGTGGGACGATGAGATGACTTAAGACGCTTATTGGTCTTATCACCTGAACGAACTTCGTAACCAAGTTCATTGAGTGCGGTCATCCATCCTGGAGAGTTTTCTACTACACAGAATACAATCTTATCTTTGTCAACAAGAGAGTATTGAACCTTAGGGTTGTTAACGTACTTGACAACTTTTCTGTATTCTTGATTGTTTTGAGGAATAGGGATTGTCCATACCTTGTAGTCACCACCATAGTGGTTAAGAATCTGTCGCATAACACCTGCGTCATAGAAACCAAACTGGTATCCATCGCCACCTCTGAGTGGTCCATCAGCTGTAGCCTGCAGACGCAGTTCTGGCTTGTAGATTCTCTGCATATTTGTCTTCCTTCCTTGTTGATAATGCTTTGCATGTACTAAAAAATTTATTAATTGTTAGATTTGAGTTTGGTCATGACTACACGAGTTCCCCAGATGGGGAACGTGATAATACGAAGAATCTTGTAGATTAGCTTGTATAGATCTGCAAGGACAGTAAATACTTGGTTCTTGTAATACTGGAACTGATTACCTCCGTGAAGCTTTGCTGACGGAGAATCATAACACCAGTACAGAAATGTGTAGCCAGGGATAGAAATGAGAGTAGAGAGGATTGCTGCGGTCATCACAATGAGACCTGCAGCACCGAACAAAATGCCCATAACGAATGATAACATTACGGATAGGGCGAGGTTAACCATCTTGTATTTCTTAGCATTTTTACGCCAAGTGGGGGTTTTGCTAGCAATAATCATCTCGAACACAAATGAAGCGAGAGTTAGAACGATTACGAACGCAAACATGTATTCCTTTCTAAATCTTTTGTATGTAATAAAAAAGTAAAGGGGGGGAGCCGGGTTCTAGCCCAGTCTCCCCCCCCTGTTTTTGGGTGTACATGTTTATGAAATTAGCTTAACACCAATCTCCTGACATGTACCATGGTTGCCAACCGCAACCATAATTTTGGTCTGCATAATCATATAGCCATCTTGCTACAAGCAAGTTAGTATATGGATCATACAAGGCATCACGTTCTGTGATACCGAATTCTGTCTTTAACCAGTTCTTGTGGGCAGACCATTCTATCTGGGTTAACCCATATGAATATGTCTTGTTTGCCACATCATGGCGACAGTTTGATTCTTCCCATATGATATTACCAAGCTTATTAAGTTGGTCGACGGACCATCCTGCTTCAATTGCTGTTGGATACCATTCAGAACATGTTCCTTCTGGTAAAGCAATTGTGGTAGTTGTAGTTGTTGGTTTGATTTTAACACTACGAACAAGTGCAGGTGTGGTTCGTGCTGGATCGTTAAGCACATCTAAATAGTTGGGATCTAGAGTGATCCCTTCTGGTAGATTGGGTACTTGTGGTATCCATTCTTCACTGTTATGAGTATCTGCGAGTAAACTATCCATAACTAAAGGATTATCCACATTAGTGTGGATAACTTGTTCATCATTTGATGATGTAGCTATTTCAATGTACTCGTCAGATAACACGTGCTTTGGATGAACAAAGAATACAAGAATTAATACCAGAAGTATTGCTGATGGTACAGCATACTTGGCAGGTACTATTTCAGTATCCTCAGTATCACGCATGTACTTAACAAATCTGAAAACCATCTTTTTGATTGATATCATATCGCTCCTTTCGTCGTTACCACAATGGGATTTCCTTTGTGGTGTAACGCAGGTTGCGAAACGAATAGAATGCCTGGGAGGCATCGGTATCTTACCTTCGTTTCACAGTATGCACTGCAATTAGGGATATTTTCCCGGTGCCTGCTCCTCAACAGGCATGATGATCATATTACTATAAGTGGTCTAGCAGAGCAAGTTATTACGAAAATATTACATAATATCCTGCGTTGACTTATTATAGTAATGGATTTTGATCAGATGTTACCAGTCAAAAGTTGGTCTTGGTGTAGTAGGATTGTAGACAGGAATACTAGTTACCTCAGAAACTGTAGTCATTTCTTCGTGAACTGGTTCTGCTACATCTACCGAAGAGGCAGCATATGCTGACTCTCCTGCCACCATTTGCTGTGTAGAGGATAAGACTTTGTAAATACCATGTCCAGTTTTCTCAAAAAGATTGGGATTCTTTTTAATAAAATTTAGAACAGTAGGAAGTGAACAATCGACAGCTATACAGATGTCAGCTGTCCTGAATGTTTCACCACTGTTGTTGGTAGCAAAGTCGTTAAGTTGTTGTTGTTTGGACATATTTTTTGCTCCTAAACTTGTAAAAAGGTATATAATTTTAGAGTAAAAATATAACACTTTTTGAGGGTTTAGTGTGTTTTTTAAATGTTTACATTACAAAAAATAATATATATATGTATAGAGAGCCTGAAAGATGTATAAATTCAGGTCTCTAACAATTTTGTTGTTCAGAATATGCTTGGATTAAAGTGTCGTATAGATCAATGACAGAAGACAAAGCTTCTTTTTGTGAAGTCAATAGATCGTGAAATACTCTCCTAAAATCTTTAGCTTGTTCAGACTGAGTTTGGAAATCTACGTAGAGAGATAGCTCATTCACTGTAGATGAGATCTTTGAAAGATCTTGTAGATGACCATGTATCTCAGCCTCGGTTTCCATAAGTTGAGATTGAGATATCATAACTGTAAGAGGGTGATGTCTGCCCGACACGGTTTCTTGATGGGGGGGAAGAAGACAATCATTTACTGAATGATTTGTGAAGGGCAGACATCGTCCATCAGCCGAGATTGAGGTTCTCGATGTGCTGACGGAGACCAGTTGCTGGAGTGGATGTCTTGACAGCGTACTTCTTGACAGAAGGTGTACGTGTGCTGTGGTTGCTTAAACCAGCCTCACGAATCCACTTGTTGATTGAGGTACGACTGACAGGATACTTGGCTGCAATGTCATCGCGTGACATGTTGTTAGCGAAGTCAGCAATGACCTTTGCACGGTACTGTGCTGCATTAGGATTGAAGTTGTTCTTCTTGCGAGGCTTCTTGACAGTGACTTCAGCATTTGGAACTGGAGTATCTGCAATGAGCTGCAGTACAATTGGAACAAGCTCATCTGAGCTGCCAGTGACCTTGAGAACTGAGTTAGACTTAGGATTGGTATAGGTAATTTCCATTATTATTCCTTTCAGCTAGTGTACTTTGATTTCATTTCATCATGTGAACGATAGTCAGAAATGACTAGGTTAAAATGATGTAATCCGCGATTGCGGACAATAATGTAATGCTTACGTGACTTAATTACCTGAGGGACATTACCCTGAGGATAAGGTGCGTAGTGTAGCATTACGGGGTTTTCTTCATCGGTGGCATCTACGATACCCCAATGGGTACAACCTTTGAGCTTTCTAAGCCCATAACGATTGCCCCCTTTGACTCCGATAAAAGACTCTTGAAGGTACTTGTTGTTGTTGAAAATGCCGAATTGCTTGACTCCATTGTATGGAATCTGAGGCGAACCATTTTCATCTATTGAGAATTGTACAAAAACGCAGTTAGAAAATGCGTTGATATTAGGCATAATATCTCCATAATTGATTAGTTATGTCATGGTTTTGTATGTACTGTGTTGTAGCTCCGGGAGCAGGGCTCGAACCTGCGACCCGCTGATTAACAGTCAGCTGCTCTGCCAACTGAGCTATCCCGGAAAACATTCTTCGATGCTGTTTTAAATCAGATGCAATGATTCATTCATCAGGCCTGTTTTAAATTATCGGTCGTGATTCATTTATGGGTTTTGTTTTAAATCTGTGATGATGATTCATTCAGGACTCTTGTTTTAAATTTAGGGTCTTGATTCATTCTTGTGACATGTTTTAAATCGGCTCCAGTGATTTGTGATAACACCTAGTGTTTCAGTAGGACTTTTTTAAAAGAAAGACGACCTATAAACATAGTAGTTATATAGATCTTTGCCTTGCTGCAGGGTCTCCCTGCATACCATGCTAGGTGTTAAATCATGAGTGTAACAGTGTTTCATGAACAGAAAAACACCAGTATTCTTTTGTTGCAGGATCTCCCTGCACACCATGCTGTTACACTCGGGTGCTCCCGGCAGGATTCGAACCTGCGACCTGCGGCTTAGAAGGCCGTTGCTCTATCCTACTGAGCTACAGGAGCTAAAATGTTTGATCTTCTTCTTCCCATCGCGTAACTTTGTATGCTAAAAATAGCATTGGGATTGATATGATGATGAAGAATATTATCAAGTTTACTCCTGTTCATATAGGTAGATTGGCCTTTTAGTGTGCATTTCGATGTCATGTATGTGAAATATTGTGCAGTTTTCGAGTTCTCTGTCACGTATAAATCTTTTACATTCTTCTTGTGTAGATATGTAGATTATAGCATGTTTAGATTCATCGCATACTGCATAATAGTTCATTGGTCTGCGGAGCTGTACATTTGACGTCTGGTCTTGTGTAGCCATTGCTCCTGCTCCAATGTAAGTTGTTCACGACGAACAATGTTTACTGATCTTTCTGGGATCTTATCTCCTAAGTATTGTATACATTCGGAGAGTTTACCCCAGAAAGTAACTTTGTCTCCGTTTGTTACGTAATACATCAGTCTAGTTCTTCCATGATATCGGTGAACATTGGCATAAGAGAGCCCATTGTGCGAGCTACAGCTTGCATTTGTAGTTCTGAGATCTGTTCTGGTGTTTCAGTACAGTAAATATGCTGGCCGGAAGAAAGGTATAGCTTAGTGAAAGGCATTTCAATACCTTCTTCTGGCATATAAGTATCACGCTTCATCATAACAATGAATGCTGGATTGAGTTCGATATTATCTGCGTCAAGATCGGTAAGGGTGATAAAGCTAATCATATTGTTTTGATTGCTCATTGTGTAAAGTCTCCTGATGATACGGTGGCTACTTCGTCTACTCTGACGAACCATTCACCTGTATTTTGGTTAGAATAGTGCTTGGATTGCTCAAGTAGTTGATCAATAGCTGCTTCTACACGTTCCCATTTCTTGGTTACATGTAGTGTATCGACAACCACTCCACCCTCCCCAGGTGTACCATGTAGCAAATGTACATGATATTGGGGAAGGTGGTAGCGGTTCTCTTTTTGTGTGATAATGCTGAGAGGTTTCATCTCATTGATTGCTGTTGGCATGTTAGTCTCCTCGGTAATTCCAAAGGTTGCCAAAGTAGTCTCTGGCAGCATCATAATCTGCTTGATTGATCAATGCACATGATACTGCTACAGAGAAGTATGACTGTGGTGTACCATAGAAGTAGTCTTCGGAGGCATGCTCGCGAGCCCATTGCTTGACTCGTGATACCATTTCCTTAGTTTCTTGAGTTACAGTTGACATGTGGTTCCTTTCGTACTGGTAATGTTTTGTATGTACCG
>Ga0222715_10000657_pt1 | contig 34291 bp, 51 predicted proteins | sample C33_9DmetaG_FD_165056 | JGI IMG/M metagenome (GOLD analysis project Ga0222715, IMG submission 165056) | Estuarine water microbial communities from San Francisco Bay, California, United States - C33_9D | ecosystem: Environmental > Aquatic > Marine > Unclassified | place: USA: California...
AAGAAGCCTTGGTGTTTATTACGCAATGCCAGAGGGCTTGCGAAATTTGTATTGGTCGTGTAGAAGACCCAAGGAAGGCCCAGCTGGATTTTTAACTTGCGGCGAGTGTCATGCGTGTAAGCGCCAACATCAGATGAAGCAGGAGATAAAGCGTGGCGAAAAGCAGTAATCATTACAAGCGCGATGGCACTTTGTACTCAGGCGGGACTCACAAAATGCCAAATGGAGAGATTCACTCTGGCAAAACCCATACTAGCGGGTCAGTGCGGCTTTATCACTTTGATGATTTATCTAAAACAGCACAGGAAAAAGCTATGAAATACAACAAGCCTACACCTAAAAAGTCACCTTCTCGCAAAAGAACGCCAGCAAAACCCAAGCGTAAGCCAATGAAGCGCGGTTACTAAAGTGCCTAAAAAGCAAAAGAAAGCAAACGATGCTTGTGCAAAAAAGGTCAAAGCTCGTTACAAGGTATGGCCTTCTGCGTATGCGTCCGGTGCTGTAGCCAAATGCCGAAAGGTTGGCGCTAAAAACTGGGGGAATAAGAGTGGCAGTAAGAAAAAGTAAAAAAGGTGCCGCGCTTAAAAAATGGTTTAAAGAGGAATGGGTTGATTTAAAGACCGGAAAAGAATGCGGCAGAAAAACTGCTACCGGATCTAGTAGGCCATATCCTTCGTGTCGGCCTAAAAAAGTTGCGGCAAAAATGACATCAGCAGAAAAAGCTGAGTCAACAAGAAAGAAAACAGGGCGCAAAAGAGTACAACACGCGGTTACTGCATCAGGCAAGCGTCGAGCAAAGGTTAGAAAAAAGACTTGACCTTTCCTTTGATATGTTAAAATATCCGCAAAAGAGAAAACCTTATGGCCTCAATGAATAAAGAAACTGAATCTTATTACAATAAGTACTTTGACCTGTTTAGAACCGATGGTTGGAAGCAGTTAATTGAAGAGCTTACGCAGAATGCGCTGGTTATTAACAGTGTTGAAGCGGTAAAAGATAAAGATGACTTATATGTTCGCAAAGGGCAATTAAATGTTCTTGCATATGTTCTGAATCTTGAAGCAACAATCAACAACAACTTTGAAGAGTTGCAAAAGTCAGATGAAGATATTTGATTTCCGTTGCGAAAACGGTCATGTATTTGAAGATTTTGTAGAAAGCGGAACCACAACCAGTAGGTGCGGTTGTGGCGCAAATGCTACAAAGATCGTCTCAGCGTCAAATTTTGTACTAGATGGGTCAACTGGGGATTTCCCTGGGCGGCACATGAAGTGGGTACGAGAGCATGAAAAAGCGGGGCGAAAAGGACGGGAAGCTCGCCGAGAGGAGAGTTAATCCTAATTTTTTTCCATAACCTTTTAAGGCGGGAAAGTTTATATGATGTCACGAGCGACACTACTTGATGAGCGTTTGGAAGAGGATCTAGCAGAAGAGCAGGAAGTTACAGCTGAGCAACAAGAGGCTCCCATAGGGGAGGAACCTCAAGAGGTTGATTCAGACATTCCAGAAAAGTACCAAGGCAAGTCTGTAAAAGATTTAGTGCAGATGAACCAAGAGCTTGAGAAGTTTTCAGGCAAACAGAGTACGGAAGTGGGCGAACTGCGTAAACTGGTTGATACCTACATTCAAGCAGAACTCGGCAAAAAGCAAGCACCTGCAACACAGCAAGAAGATACAAATGGTGATGTTGATTTTTTTATCGACCCAACATCTGCTGTTCAAAAAGCAATTGATAACCACCCCAAGATCAGGGAAGCGGAGCAATACAACCGCCAGTACAAACAACAGGCTACTCTTGCACAGCTGAAGTCTAACCATCCAGAGATGGATGAAATATTGCAAGATCCTAAGTTTGCAGAATGGATTAAGGGGTCAAATGTCCGAACGAAACTGTTTGTGGAGGCTGACCAACAGTACGATTACGACTCAGCAAATGAGCTATTTAGTCTTTGGAAAGAACGCAAGGACGTAGCTCGCAGAACTGCTACAGCGGAACGCGCAAGTCGTAGAAATGCTATTAGGTCTGCCAATACAGGCAATGCTCGTGGGACAGGTGAGAGATCTGCTCGGAAAAAGTATCGTCGTGCTGACATTATTAAACTTATGAGAGATGACCCCGAGCGTTATAAATCAATGTCTGACGAGTTTTTGAAGGCATACGCGGAGGGTCGAGTTACATAGCCTTAAAAGGAGATTCCCATGGCTACAGCACCCTATCCTGGCGCGGCAGGTAATACCGCATTAGCAGAAGCTAAAGGCGCAGATAGTATCGGTTTCGTTCCAGCAATTTGGAGCGACGAAATTATCGCGGCTTATCAAAAGAACCTGAAGATGGCTCCCCTTGTCAAGCGTCTTTCTATGACGGGCAAGAAGGGTGACACCATTCATATTCCTAGCCCCGTCCGTGGCGATGCCAATGCAAAAGCGGCTGACACTGCGGTAACGATCATTGCCAACCAAGAGTCACAGCTGACCGTCACTATTGACCGTCACTTTGAATACTCGCGTCTGATTGAGGACATCGTAGAGGTTCAGGCTTTGTCCTCTCTGCGTCAGTTTTACACTGAAGATGCTGGTTATGCTCTGGCTGTGCAGGTTGACAACGACCTTCATGCCTCGGGCACTGGCTTTGGTGATGGTGGCGCTGTTGTATTTTCACCAGCCTCAACTGACTATGAGCACACTGGCTGTTTTATGAATGATGTCTCAGCAGGTGGTGTTACTCAGTACACCGATGACACCATCATTGATGGCGATGTGTTTACGGATGATTTTTTCCGTGACATGATCCAAAAGCTGGATGACAACAATGTGCCAATGGATAATCGCAGTTTGATTATTCCTCCTTCAGTACGAAACACAATCATGGGCATTTCACGTTATGTGTCTTCTGATTTTGTTTCAGGCACACCTGTCCAAAGCGGCTTGATCGGCAATCTGTATGGCGTAGACGTTTACGTTTCTGCTAACTGCCGAGTCATTGAGAGCGCAGGAGATAATACCGCTGTGGGTGCAAACTTTGATACTCGTGCGGCTCTGTTGTTCCACAATGAAGCTGTCGTAATGGCTGAGCAAATGGGCGTTCGCTCACAGACTCAGTACAAGCAAGAGTATCTTTCTACTCTGTACACCGCAGACACCCTTTATGGTGTTCAGGTCTATCGTCCTGAAGCGGGCTTTGTTCTGGCTCTTTCTGAGGGCTAATCCAATCGGGGGCTTCGGCCCCCTTTCTCCTTTTTGCTTCGTGTTTTTCTTGGAGTAGTTCATGGCAACAACGATAAAACTCAAGAATGGATCAGGCGCACCTTTAGCTGGTGATCTAGTCCAAGGCGAACCCGCGCTTGATTTAACCAATAAGCGACTTTATTCAGAAGACAGTGGTGGCGCGGTTGTTGAGATTGGCTCCAACCCTAGCAGTCTTTCTATTAACGGCACTGCAATTACCGCTACTGCAACAGAAATTAATGTGTTGGATGGGATTACGTCCACCACCGCAGAATTAAACATCCTAGATGGCGTTACCGCTACAGCGACAGAGCTAAATGCGCTGGATGGAGTTACTGCAACTACAGCAGAATTGAATATTTTAGACGGAGTAACGTCTACAGCCGCAGAGCTTAACTTTGTTGATGGCTCGCTGGCTGGCACTATTGTTAATAGCAAGGCCGTAATTTATGGCGCTGCCGGAGAGATAAATGCTACTACCCTGCAAATAGCAGGAACAGCGATTACATCTACTGCGGCAGAGCTAAACATTTTGGATGGCGTTACCGCTACCGCATCAGAATTAAATGTCCTTGACGGAATTACTAGCACTACTGCCGAACTAAATATTTTGGCAGGAAAAAGTTTTGTTGACGAGGATGACATGGTTAGCAACTCTGCTACCGGAATTCCTAGCCAGCAATCTGTTAAGGCTTATGTGGATGCTCAGCTTACGGCTTCTGATTTAGATTTTCAGGGCGATTTAGGCGGTGCATTAAGCATTGATCTTGATGCTGAAACTTTAACAATTGCTGGCGGCACTGGCATTGATACATCAGGCGCGATTAACACCCTGACTGTTGCTATTGATTCTACCGTAGCAACATTGACAGGCTCGCAAACCCTTACCAATAAGACATTAACTACCCCTGTTATTAGCTCTATTAGCAATACAGGGACGATTACTTTGCCCACATCAACCGATACATTGGTGGGCAGAGCAACAACAGATACGTTAACAAACAAAACTCTAACCTCGCCTGTTTTAAACACAGGGGTGTCTGGTACAGCAGTTTTGGATGATGATACGTTTGCAACAGCAAGCTCTACGACTCTTGCTACTTCAGAGTCAATCAAAGCGTATGTTGATGCTCAAAGCGGTGGTGGTGGCGGGATTGCCCTTACCGACCTGTCTGTTACGACAAACTCAGTAGGCACTGCGGCTTTAAGTTACAACAATACAACAGGTGTGTTTTCTTACACCCCGCCTGACTTATCTAGCTACCTTACTAGCCTAGCAATTAATGGCATTTCTGATGTCACTATTACTACGCCAGCAGATAATGAAGTGCTTGCATACGATACTACATCTAGTGAGTTTATTAACCAGACCGCGTCTGAGGCAGGGTTAGCAACATCCACACAGGGATCTCTTGCTGACAGTGCGTTACAGCCAGCAGATTTAAGCGTTACTACCAATGCGGCAGGAACAGCGGCATTAACGTACACCAGCGGTACGGGTGTATTTAGTTATACCCCTCCTGATCTTTCTAGTTATTTAACAAGCTACACAGAAACAGATCCCGTAGTTGGTGCGATTAATGGCATTGTTAAGGCTGATGGTGCAGGGAATATTAGTGCGGCTGTTGCTGGCACTGATTACTTATCGTCAGTTACGTTTTCAGATATTGATGCAGGCGCTTATCTAACATCCCTGGAAGCATTTTCAGACGTTGATACGCAGTTGATGACAGCGGCGGCAATCAAGGATCTGGTTGAGTCTTATGGGTATATTTTTGATGGCGACACTGTTGCGTCTATTACTCTTACGTCTGCCGACATCAATGGCGGGACGATAGACAACGTAACAATTGGTGGCGCTACAGCCGCCGTAGGCACGTTTACTACTGCTAACGCTACTACTGTCGATACTACAAACCTTGAGGTTACAAACCTGAAGGCAAAAGATGGTACGTCTGCTGGATCTATTGCTGACTCTACCGGAGTTGTAACGCTGGCTAGCTCTGTTTTAACTACTGCCGACATTAACGGCGGTACGGTTGATGGCGCAAATATTGGCGCAACAACAGCAGGAACGGGCAGATTTACTACCCTTAATGCTACAGGGAAAACTACATTTGACGCTGAAATTGAAGAACAGCAGTACAGCTTAACAGGTACGGCAATCGACCCGTCCAATGGGACGATTCAGTACAAAACGCTGTCAGCAAATACTACGTTTACCGAGTCTTTGACAGACGGTGAGTTTGTCACGCTGATGATCGACGACGGCTCTGCTTACACAATTACATGGCCGACAACAACATGGGTTGGTGGCTCTGCGCCTACGCTTGAAACAACAGGCTACAACGTCATTGAGTTGTGGCACGTTAATGGTGTGCTGTACGGCGCATTTGTGGGTGCGGCTTAATGCTTAGAAACAGGATGATAAGAGCGGCGATTCCAAAAGGATCGCCAATAAGCTTTGTCGATGCTACTGGGCAAGTCGTTGATATTTCAAGCACTACTGGAACAATCACCGTATCAACAGATGATTCAATAGTAGCGTTTTCTCATGGAAAAATTGCAGATGAAATTTCTTTTTATTCTTTTGGAGGAACGTCAACTTTAGGCTCTTTCAATAATTTTGCACTTCAGGGAACTACTACTGGAGATAGCGGTAATGATTATTTAAACATTGCTTCTTTTGTGCCTATTAGTTCAGGCGGCACGTTAAACATGACTGAAAATGGCGGCAGGGACGCGGGATTCGGGCTTATAGCATTTGATGGAGGCGATAGCATTAGTTTCAGTGCTGGTACATCTGGAAGCATATCGGTTACAGACGTAACTACTGATGATGCAATAATAATTTACGAGACAACACAACAATTTGGCGTATCAACAGGAACTCTTCCTGGCACACCGTCTGGATATACATCTGCTTTTTCTCATCAATGGCAAGTAGGGCAAGGCGGGGCCAAGCAAGGGTGGTCAACTCGGGTAAGTTATCAAACGGGATTGTCTGGAACGGTAAGCCATACAATACCATCTGGCAGTTGGGATTATATTGGCAGTTTAATCATAAGGGTGTATAGCGCATGACATATTTTGAATTTCCTTATTGCAAAATTGCTGATGGCGTTGCAGTTGCTTGTACGTTAGATCAGATTAGGCAGGACAATCCAAACGTATCTTTTCCTGTTAGCCCGTCAGCATCTACGCTTGCTGAGTACGGCGTTTATCCTTTAAATCACGACTCGCAAACAGGGTTTGCCATTGTTAACCGTGGTCCTATTGAGGAGCGCAACGGGGAATATTGGCAAACATACAACGGGCGAAATAAAACACCAGAAGAATTGCGGGTTTCTATGTCTGTAACAATGCGACAAGCAAGGCTGGCTTTGCTTTCGCAAAACTTATTGTCTCAGGTTGAAGTCGCGTTAACGGCAATGCCTGATGGACAAAGAGAGCAGGCAACAATTGAGTGGGAGTATGGCGGTACGGTGGATCGTTTATCGCCCTTGGTTGTGAGCTTAATTCCCGCGTTAAGCCTTAATGATGATTCTATGGACGATTTGTTTGAGCTAGCAAAGACGCTGTGATTTACCGAGTTATTGAGGGGATATTGGTATGTGGACTGTTAACTTTAACGCTCGGAAGTGGCTTGCTAGCGTTTGGGGCTATGGGGTGCGGATTGGCGATGCACTGTCTCAGCTAATTAATGTGGCTGTATTTTTTAGCGACAATCCAAATGAGTCTGTTTCTGCAAGGGCGCATAGGCAAAGACGAACGTGGTTTTGGGGCTGGATGGAAGCGGCCTTGGACTTTGTGTTTTTAGCTATGGGTCCTAATCACTGCAAAGCATCACACGAGGCTGATGTTGCAAGGGCAAGTAAACTATTAAAAAGCTCTGTCTGAGGTAATGCGGTATGACAACTGAGCATAGGCTTGATCGGATTGAGCAAAAGCTAGATAAGTTAACAGAGGCGGTAAGCCAAATCGCAAGAGTTGAAGAGCAGATATTGTCTGTTTTTAAGCGGTTAGACAGGCATGAAAAGCGCCTTGATGAGCAAGAGGATGACATCAAGGTGTTAACTAGTGAGGTGCTTTCTAATAGCGGTTATATCAAAAACGCTGAGCGGTTTTTTTGGATAGCGGTTAGCGCGTGTATTTCGCTGGCTGTTTATATGGTGCGATAGCTTATGTGGCAAGCAATTATTTCTCCAGTAGCTAGTTTGCTTGGGCAATTCCTTAAGAATAAAGCCGAAGAAAAAACTGCAATTCACGAAGCCAAGATGGAAGTGATTAAAAACACTGCCTCTTGGGAACAGCTAATGGCAAGTGCAAGCGCAACCTCGTGGAAAGACGAGTGGTTTACGCTGTTGCTTTCTGCGCCCGTGGTAGCTGTTGTGTGGGGGATTGGCATGAATGACACCGAAATACTACAGCGCATTGGGATGGCTTTTGAAGAGCTAAATAGGCTTCCTGATTGGTATCAGTATTTGTTGTTTATGGCGGTTAGTGCCTCATTTGGTATTCGCGGTGCTGACAAGTTGTTAGCTCTTAAAGGGAAGGGTTAATCATGCCATCAAGTCCAATCCCAGAAGGCCCAGGCCCACTTATTAACCCTGGCTGGGATCTTAACAACGAAAGCTTTGACAATGCTGGAGATTGGGCTAATTACATTTCGGATCTTCTTGCGGAGTTGCTTGGTAGTTTTTATGAAACAGGCCAAGACACTGACGACATTGATCGCATATACCGCCAAGAAGAAGCTCAAGCATGGATGGATTTGCTTGACGAGATTGCCAATGGCAATGCTGGGATTGACGAATTAAACAATTTTGATGATGAATTTTTGTCTGACATTCCAGAGTGGAATGAGTATGAGCAATCAGTAAAAGACTCATATATTGCTGAGTCGGAAGCTAAAGAAGACGCAGAAACCGAGCCAGAAGAAAAAGAAAAAGATGCGGAAATAACTGATAAGGAAGATACCGAGTCCGAGGAAAAAGAAAAGGACGCGGAAGTTATTACTAAAGATGCAGAGTCTGAAGAAAAAGAAAAAGACGATGCTGAGGCTCAAGAAAAAGAAGACGCTGAAGTTGCTGAAAAAGAAGATGCAGAGATAGCAGAAAAAGAAGATGCGGAAATAGCAGACAAGGAAGACGCTGAGGCTCAGGAAAAGGAAGACGCTGAAGCGCAGGAAAAAGAAGATGCTGAGGTTTTAGATAAGGAAGACGCGGAAGTCACACAAAAAGAAGAAGAAGCTGAGAATAGGTTTAAAGAAACCGAAAATGCGGCTAAAGAAGAGGCCGAGCAAAAAGAAAAAGAAGAGACTGAGAGTACAGAAAAGGAAGCTGAAGGCGAAGACAAGGACAAAGAAGCCGAAAAAGAAAAAGACTCCGAGGAAGAAGGTAAAGACAAAGAATCTGAGGCCGAAAAAGATAAAGAGTCTGAGGAAGAGGGTAAAGACAAAGAAGCCGAAACTGAAAAGGATTCTGAGGCAGAGGAAAAAGACAAGGAAGCTGAAACCGAAAAAGATTCAGAAGCAGAAACCAAGGACAAAGAAGATACGGAGGCTCAGGAAAAAGAGTCTGAAGGTCAGGAAAAAGAAACCGAAGGCGAGGAAAAGGATAAAGAAGCCGAAGCAGAAAAAGACAAGGATTCTGAGGCTCAGGAAAAGGAAGCTGAGAATCAAGAAAAGGATGCCGAGTCTGAGGAAAAAGACAAAGAAGAAGCTGAGATAGGCGAAAAAGAAGCCGAAGAAGAAGGCAAGGATAAGGAGGCTGACGAGCAGGCTGAAAAGGACAAGGATGCCGAAGCCGATAAAGATGCCGAGTCCGAAGAAAAAGACAAAGAAGCCGAAACACAAATCAAGGAAGAAGAGTCAGAGGATACTGGCAAGGAAACTGAAACACAAAACAAAGAACAAACCGAGCAGGAAAACAAAGAGGCTGAGGGGCAGGAAAAAGAAGAAGACGAGCAGGCCGAAAAAGACAAGGACTTTGAGGAAGCCGAAAAAGAAAAGGATGACGAAGAAAGCGAAACCAAAGATAAAGAAGCTACAGAGAGCATTCAGGATGCGGCTGGCATTAACAAGGAAGGTGAAAACGATACCACCGCTAGCACTGTGGACGGAAAGGAAGGCGAAACCGAAGAGCAAGATCCTGACACTAAGGACGGAGAAACTGAAGAGCAGGACCCAGATACAAAGGATGGCGAGACTCAGGAAGAAGAGGAGGCTAATCCTACTAAGGATGCTGAGGGCTGGTGGCAAGTTATTATTGGCAACAAAGACAATGATGATGAAGGCGAAGGCCAAGTAGATATTTGGAACAATCCAACAAAAGATGCAGAGGGTTGGTGGGATACGCTAATCGGCAATAAGGAGGGCGAAGAAACTGAGAAAGAGCCTGAAGCCGACGAAAAAGAAGAGGAAGACCCTGAAAAGGATGATGACCCAGAAAATGCGGAAAAAGAAGGGGAAACCGAAGAAGAGGCATTAGCCAATCCAACCAAAGATGGTGAAACAGTAGATGAAATTATCAATGGCAAGGATGACGATGGCGGCGATCCAGAGGATGCGGAAAAGGAAGGCGAGACAGAAGAAGAAGCGTTATTAAACCCAACCAAGGATGCTGAGCTTGTTGAGGATCTTATCGACAATAAAGACGGTGAGTTTGATGATGCAGACACAGACACCAAGGATGGGGAAACTCAGGAAGAAATTTTTAACAAAGATGGCGAGCAAGTAGAAGAAATTGCTGGAAACAAGGAGGGAGAAGATACCAGCAAGGAAGGCGGAGAATCTGACGTTCTTAACCTGTTTAAAGGCATTGGTCTTGCTGGTGGATCTGGCGGCATAGATGTGGAGTTTACTCCCTTCCGGTCTGGGATTACTTGGAAGGATCCACAGGTTCCTGACGTTCAACTGCCGCAAGAAGACTATGTTAAGAATCTTCAGTCTTCTATGTTTTTTGGCGGGGCTAGCAGTGCCCTAGACGGGCTTTTGCAACGAAACAGCAAAAAGAAGGGTTAAGAGATGACCTATTTGGAAATAGTAAATAACGTGTTGCGGCGTCTTCGTGAGGACACTGTGACCACTGTTACAAACAACGACTACAGCACGATGGTTGGCGACTTTGTTAATGATGCCAAGGCAATGGTTGAGTCTGCCTGGGATTGGTCAGGCATTCGCACAACCTTAACTATTTCTACTGTTGCTGATGACTATACCTATTCACTAACAGGGAGTGGTGACAAAGGCAAAATTCTTAATTTGTTTAACGATACATCTAATTTGAAAATGCAGTATCGACCTCAAGCGTGGTTTGATGACAAGTTTTTTGTTCAAAACCCTGTATCGGGGGCGCCGGAGTTTTACACGTTTGCTGGTGTTGATGGCAGTGGCGATGCTCAGATTGATGTGTACCCAAAGCCTGATGGCGTTTACTCCATTAAGGCAAAGACAGTAATTAGGAATTCTGCTTTAACTAGCGATAGCGATATTTTGGATGTACCAAGCGAGCCAGTGATTCATTTGTCATTGGCGTTGCTTTCTCGTGAGCGAGGCGAAACGGGAGGCACCTCAACAGCAGAGTATTTTGCAATTGCAGATAAATACCTGTCAGATGCTATTGCGCTAGATGCTCAAAGACATCCAGAAGAAACTATTTTCTATACCCCGTAGGAGCAGTTATGGCCCAGCCATTACAAAGCATTAACCTGATTGCCCCTGGATTTAAAGGGGTAAACACAGAAGATTCTCCGTTAACGCAGGATCATTCTTTTGCGGACGTTGCTGACAATGCGGTAATTGACAAGCGTGGTCGTATTGCTTCGCGCAAAGGTATTGGTGTTTTAACAACAACTAAAACTGAGCTTGGCTCTGATTACCTTCATAAGATCCATCATTTTTATGATGAGGATGATAACGAGGTTATTTTTAGCACAGGCAATAACAAGATATTAAGCGGGACAACAACGCTGACAGACGAAACGCCTGGGTCTTATACGATTACTGCTAATGATTGGAAGATAGTCAACTTTAACAATAAGGCGTATTTTTTCCAAAGAGGGTATGACCCTCTTGTGTATGACAATGCAACGGGGTTGCGGTCTTTTGGGACGGTTAACAGCAACACAACAGCAGATATTTTAAAGTGCAACGAGGCATTGTCGGCATTTGGAAGGCTTTGGATTGCAGATAGCGGGCAGGAAGCCCAAACAGTTTATTGGTCTGATCTTTTGATTGGAACACAGTTTTCTGGGGGAAGTAGTGGATCAATCGAAGTGGCAAAGGCATGGCCTGACGGTTATGACGAGATTGTAGCTATTGCCGCGCACAATAACTTGCTTGTGATTTTTGGCAAGCACAGCCTTTTGGTGTACGAAAATGCGTCGAGTCCAGCAAATATGTCGTTGGTTGATACTGTGTCTGGTGTTGGGTGTGTTGACCGAAACTCAGTACAAAGCATTGGTACAGATATTTTGTTTATGTCCCAATCTGGACTACGAAGTTTGGGTCGCACAATACAAGAAAAATCACTACCAATTGCCGACCTAAGTATCAATATCCGCACCGAGCTTATCGCAGTTATCGATGCTGAGACTAAGCCACTGACTTCTGTTTTTAGCCCCGAAAACTCGTTTTACTTAATCTGCTTTCCTAATCAACAAACTGTTTACTGTTTTGATATGAAGGGCAGGCTAGAGAATGGGGGCTACAGGGTAACGCGATGGAGTTCTGTGCCGCATAAGTCGTTTGCCAGAAACGTAGACGGAACATTGTACATCGGCACATCGGATGGGGTAGGGACGTATAGCGGGTATCTAGATAATGCGGCTACATATCGCTTTAGGTACTTTAGCCCTGCTTTAACTTTTGGTGATCCCGCGCGGATTAAGCTGGTTAAGCAGATACGTCCTACTCTTGTGGGTCTAAATGATGGGACAATTTTTGTTAAGTGGGCCTACGATTTTGATACCGCCTTTAAACAATATGAAATCAATATTGGTAATCAGAATCCCTCGTATTTTGGTGAGGCTAAGTATGGAATTGATGAGTATACGGGCGGCGTATTGCTTACTAGGCGGTCTGTGCAAGCCACAGGCAATGGGGGCGTGGTGACGATTGGGCTGGAGTCGGACATAAACGGTTCGGTTCTTTCTGTTCAGGAAATAAATATCTTGGCATTGATGGGTAAAACAGTATGAGTAATTACAGCAAAACAACGGACTTTGGTGCCAAAGACACTTTGCCTTCTGGCGACACCAATAAGATTATACGAGGTACGGAGTTTGACACGGAGTTTGATGCAATAGAAACGTCTGTTGCTACCAAGTCAAATACTGCCTCCCCTACTTTTACTGGGACTGTTACGGTTCCAGCCTTAACGATTACGGGAAATGTGTCGGTTACTATGGACAGTAATGACACAGTGGTAATTGACGGAGGGACTTACTGATGTCTTTATTTGGGGATATTGCTGGCCTTGCGGCAATTAATACGGCTTACAATCAGCTTGGCGCTGTTGGAGAGACAGGTTTTTCAGAAGGGCGCGCACTTGCAAACGAGCTAGCCAATTACAGCAGGTTTCAAGGCTTTGGTGTTACAGGCCCTCAAAGGGGCAGTATTTATGCTGATCCTGGGGGCAACATTACCATGCAGGAAGGCGCTACTGAGGCGTACTTGCGTGGGTTGTTAGAAACAGGTGCAAAGCAAAGACTGAATACCAACATAGATCCTGTTTTAAACCAATCAATTCAGCTTGGCGGGCAAGAAGCTCTTATCAGGGGCTTAGGCGCTCTTAGAACCACTCCCGCAGGATTGAGCGATATTTATGCGTCAGCAGATAGTAGGCTTGGTGCGGGCGATACAATGCTTACTAGGGCTATGCAGGGCACAGCAGGTCGAGAACAGGATGTTTATGATCGGATTCGTGCCACCCAAATGGATGAAGAAGGGCGACAACAGTTAGCTCTTGAGGAGCGGCTGGCTAATCAAGGCAGGCTTGGGGTTCGCACAGCTATGTTTGGCGGTACTCCAGAGCAGTTTGCGTTTGAAAAAGCCAGGGGCGAAGCTCAAAACCAAGCCGCTTTGATGGCTGTCCAACAAGCACAGCAGGAGCAGGCGCAACAAGCGGCCCTCTCAGGGCAGTTTACTCAGGCTGGGTCTAGCCTTTACGGTCAAGGAGAAGCCCTCCAGACGGCTCGTGCGGGGCGTGGAATGGCACTTCAGCAGGGTGGCGCAGGATTGCTTAGCACTGCCGATGCAAGAGAGCAGTTAAGGCAACAGATGGGCCTTGCGGATTTTCAAACAAGTTATCTTCCGCTCAACCAAAAACTTCAGATGCTTCAGGGGGGTATGGGCACAAGCCAGTTGGCTCAACGTGGTCAGCTTTATGGCACTGGATTGTTTGGCGAGGCACGATCTGCTGGTCTGGAAGCGTTCCTTGGCGCAGGATTGGGTCAAGCAAACCTTATCGGCAATGTTGGCGCAGGCGTTTTGGCGGCTGGCGCAAGCAGTAGCGATGGCGGGCTGTTTGACTTTATTAAAGACATCTTTGGGTAATGGAGATTTAACATGGCAATTAACTTTAGCAGTGCATTGATTGGCGCATTGGCTGAGCCTGACTTTGGCGGGGAAGGTTTAATGCGCACGTTTTCTGAAGCTGTTGCCGCTCCAGAGCGCAGAGAAGAAGAGCGTAAATCTAGAGCCGCAGAGCAAACTACGATGCAAACCTTAAGAGAGGGTTTGTTTTCTTCTGACCAAGGTGACATTAATGCTGTGAATGACAAGGCAAAACAGCTAATGGATTTGTTGCCTACCATTCGGGACGAAAATACTCGTGAAATGATTACGGAGGGCATTAACCAGCTGACGGAGCTTAGAGGCGTTACTCAAGATAAGGCGACCACTAATACTGCAAATGCAATTATTCAAACAGAGCGCGCATTGCAAGAGATTACTGAGCGACAGGCAACGGTATCTGGCCCGCCTTCAGATGAAGATGAGCTTGTTCGTCAAACGCTAGAAAAACGACTAGGCGTAATGCGGCAAAATGCTAAGGCGGTTACGCAGGCTGGGGATATTCGTTACAACGCAAAGCTTCAGGGGTATCAGCGCGAAAATGAAATTTACAGCCAGCAATCTGAAGTTGTAGAGAGGCAGTTGTACAAATCAGGATATGGGTCGGAAGAATACAAAGCCGCCGCTGAGTCTGCTCGCAAAAACGGATTTGGCAAAGTCGTTGATAAGATTGAAAAAACTCAGATTGATCTTATGAAGGCTAGGGATGAAGCGGCTGAAATTCGCAGTAAAACCGCGCCTTTGACGCCTGCTGAAAAACAAGAATTAAAAGATGCAGGGTTGGATGTGCCTGATGATGTCAAGCTTGCCCGTAAGATTTATGGGGATTTTTACGAACGCAAGTCTACTAGGCAGATTGTAATGGGCACTCGGAGCATCCAAGGAATTCCTAAGCCAATGCCCGTAATTAAAGCAACCTTAGAAACATTGCAAGAAAGAGGAGACTTGCCTGGGAATTTCTTTTCTGATGACCTGTATAACAAGATGGAAGATTTGCTAGAAGACCCCGCAGAACTAAGCGCCCTTGAAGATCTTTTAACGGCACCAAAAGGCGAGGAATATAGCCGCGCAGAAATTGAGCAACGAGTAGTCGATTACGTTAGAGATAAGTTTCCTGAACAATTCAAAGATATGCAGACTTATCGTGAGGAGCAAGCTAAAGAAGAAGAGCTTTTGCTTAGCGCCAGAAATGATTTGTTAGTAAAGGCTGGAGTTGCGAAAGTTGTAGACGGAAAGATTGATTTAAGCGGTGTTTCAGCAGAAGACATGGCGCAAGCAACATTAGCGGCAGAACGAAAGCTTAATGAAGAAAAAAATCCTCCCCCGCCTCCAAAGGCGTCGACGGAAAACCCCCCTGCTAGACCTCGTGGCGGTGCTGGCATGTCACAAATTGATGCGTCTCAAGCACAGAATCAACAGCAATTTAGAGGGATGCTTACAGGAGTTGGAGAGAGGCTAGAGGAAAGCAGGCAAGAAGAGCGAGAGGCGTTGCGCTCTGGTGGACGGATTATGTAATGGTTGATTTTTCCAAGATTGAATTTTCGGATGAATTTAAAGCGTCTTTAACTAAAGACAATGCTAAGCAAGATCCAATTGATTGGCGCTCTTTGGAGCTTTCAGAAGAGGGTCTTGCGGCTATTGACGAGTTACGCACTCGTAGAAATAAAAGGCTAAAGGGTCTTGCTGTTGAGTTTGGCGAGGGTATTACCCTTGGATTTTTGGGTGAGCTTGCGTCTTTGGTGCGCTCTGCTAATAGCGAAATGTCTTATAGAGAGGCTAAGGATCAGTACGAAGCCGCTCGCATAGCATTTAAACAGCAAAACCCACAGCTAGCAGATACGGCTTTTGCCGCAGAAATAATTGGATCTATACCTACAAGCTTTGGTCTTGCTGGCGCGGCAACAAAAGTCGGCATGGGGCTGACAAAAGCAGGCGCACTAGAAGGCGTTGTATATGGCGTAGGAAGTGGCGATTCTTTTGAAGAGCGTGTAGCTAATGGTGTTATCGGCGGGCTTGCTGGCTTAACAGTCGGCAAGGTACTTGATGCCGCAGTAATGCCATCGTCCTCTGGCGGTTTTAAAGATGCGGCTAGCGACATAGCTGATGATTCACTGCCTATTCCCAGCAAAGACTTTGATGTAGCTAATGAAAGGGCATTGGCTGAAGAGATTTTTGAGGAAGTAGATGACCCCAAGTATTCAAGAAAGCCGCTTAGCGAAGCTCAAACCGCAGGAGAGTTGTGGGATGGCTTAAAGGGCGCATTCGTAAACTTTTACAACGACAAGGTTACGGGCATTTCTGACCAACTAATGCGATATAGCCCGCAGGTTGGCGCTAGGTATCAACGCGCTGACGAAACAGCTTTGAGAATTATTGATAAAGACATGAGCGATATGGCTAACGACCTTGTGCCTGTTATCAATATTATTAATGACAGCGAGCGGGCAAAAGGTATTTTGCTTGATTATGCTGGCGGGTTTCTTGGAAAAACTAGAACTCAGGCAATGGCTCGCCTTGAAAGAGAACTTGCCAACGACCTAAATACTGCTCACATGGCAACGCTAAAGCGGTATCTTGATTACAGCTTTAACAAAAACTCAACGCTCAATAAGAATGTTTTTGGCGCTAAGTTTTTTAGAGAAGACCAGGCTTATCTTCACACACGCAACCGCGCATATCGCCAAAAATTAAAAGATGATGGGATGTCGGAGGCTGAGGTTGATAAGCTGTTTGAAGACCCCGCATTCAAAATTCGGACTAGGTCTTCATACCTAAAAGAAAATGCCGATTCTCCAAAGCCAGCTGAATACGACAACCCTATTGTTTCTGATATGCAACGGCTTTTTAAAATGGAGCGGTTTAATCAGCTACAAAGAATCTTTGGCGTTAATGTTGATGAAGCATCAGAGGTGTTTGGTCGGTCACTAAGCCCTGCTGAGTTTATGGACGAACTTGCGTATACGCTAGTTAACAAGGGAATCAGCCAGGATGGTGCGTTCTTTATGCGGGACAAAATTACCGACGGAATTATGGGGCAGTCTGCAACACCGCACCCATTGATTCAGGCCGCAAGCTCTATGTCCTACGCCACTACTCTTGCTGGCCCTATGTCCGCAATCCTTAACTTAGCTGACATTCCGTTGTTGGGTGCAAAGTATGGTGGTCGCGCAGTTCTTGAGGGTTTAAAGGTACTAAGCCCGTTTCAAAAGGCTCCAAGTGCTGACCTGAAAAAAATGGGCCTTGGCAATCAGACGTTTGGCGAATTCGTAAATAAAATTAACGATCAGGTTCAGGACCGACGAGGGTTTTTGCTTGGCACTGTTGCTAAAGTTCGCGAAGGATCTGACATGCTTATGAAAGGATCTGGCTTTGCGGCTATTGACCAAGTAGGAAAGAAAGGCGTAATGCGTGGGGTTTTGCGCAGTGCAGCTGATGACGCAAACGCAGGCAAGCTGGCTGACAATTGGGGTTTTTATTTTAACGATGCGGAGTTAGAGGTTCTTACCAACCAGCTGAAACAGCATGGCATGGATTGGACTAAGTATACGGGCAAAGGCGCGGAGCTTGTAGAAGAACTTATGTTTGCAGGGCTTGGTCAGCAACAGCTGATTAGTGCGGCAGGAAGACCAGCGGCATGGGCTAGAAACCCAAACCTGCGCCCGCTTTGGGCATTGCGAGGTTTTGTCGTTAAGCAACAAGCCCTGGCACTGCGCGAAGTAGTTGGCAACATTAAAGCAGGCAAGCCTGAAGAAGCCGCCAAGTTTCTTGGTCGCTATGCCGCGTATGGCGCTGGCGGGTACGCTGTGATTAATGAGGCTCGGCAAGGAATATTCGGCGATGGCGAAGCGTCTGTTAGTGGATTGGTGCGCGGCTATGGAGATGCGTGGGCATCACTATTAACTGCTAATACGCTGGGCCTTAATGACTACCAGTATGGTCGCATTAAACAAAATGGCCTGATGCTTACGTTCCTTGAGGGCATGATGCCGATTGCAGTTGACAGGCCGCTCGACATTGGAGGTCGTGTAGTTGATGCGTTAGATGGAAAGCGGTACGGCAGAGAAGTTTTGACCGATGCACTGCCTATTGTGAAACAGACAGCGCGTGGCATTAAGAATATCGAAGAGCTTGCAGGCACATCCAGCCCTGCTCGTGATTTAGCTGAATCGTTACTTGAACGAAAGCCACAGGATTAATCCCAGCTTTCAAACTCCAACCAGCCTACGGCTCCTGCCAGCCTTTTGTCTTCAAGACAGGCGGCTTGAGCCTTGTAGTGCTTGGCTACATCCTTTTCTTCTTTGACCATCCGCTTTCCCAACATGATGTCTTCTACTTTTTCTCGCAGTATTTTTAGCGCGCCCTCTCCATAAGTGCTGACGTAATGGCGGTAGAAGTAATCAGGGTTGCTACCAAATTTCTGATGGCAACCATAGCAGTGAGAAAAAGCATTGAGGGCATCGTAGCGAACGCCCTTTTTTGCTCGACTAAAGTAATGAGAGCAGTGTAGTGCCTTGCTGTTTTCTGGATATTTGACACCGCATCCCTGGCAATAGAAGTCTGATCTTAGGCGAACGCATCGGCTAAACCAGTGATCTGCGGCAGTTCTTTTGATTCTCATTGGAAGGCATCCTTTAGCGATTGAGGGAAGGGAATATAAACGCTTTTGTTTTCTGCCAGCCACCTTGTCAAAACCTCGGCTGATTCGCCCACCTCTTTTACTGTGAGCTTTCCTGTTGAGTCTTTCTGGTACATGGTTTTAACTATTGGCTTGTACAGCATTTCTTTAACTAACACATCTGTAAAGGGAATCTCAAGAGACTCGCTAAACGGATGTTTAACCCAGCATCCGCAATCGTTTAGCTCATCTGCGATTTGCCTAAACCACAGGTGCATGGCGCTGTTTTGTCTTTGCGTTCTATTTTCTTCTTTGAGTGAGTAGGTAATGATGTTGTTTGATTGAAGCTGATCTTTAACAAAAGCAATAAAAAACTCTGCTTTTTCTTTTGTGTCTACTATCCACCAATGCGACATATCACTCCCCTTAGTGCATTTCGTAAAACTTTTCTCTGATTTCAAGTTCAGTTACTAAACTTGCAAGCCATACATCGTAAAACTCTTCAAGCGGCATGTCTACGGTAATGCCTTCTGGAAACGTGTCGGTGTAAACATCTGTTTGTTTCGGGTTTTTAGTATTGGTTGTGGCCCCGCCAATAGTTGACGTTAAGAATACGGCATTGCCAGCAGGAAGCTTTACGCCAATTAACGGGATCATGCTCTTGGCCTTACGGTAGCTCTAGCAACTTCGCCAGCAGTTTTGTCATAGGTAATTACCTTTGCCCCTCTGAGCGACACCCAGCCGCCTCGGGCCGCATATGCATCCCTGCCGCTCAAGGTAGGATGTTGTTCTGCAATGGCCCCAGCATCTTCTACCACCCGCTCATGATGGTAATGCCCAGTATGGATATAGGTGGATGAGCTTTTCCCCCACATCTCTCGGAATCGAGGCTCACTAGCAAACAGCTTATGCAGGTTAGCCAGCTTGACCTTGTGACCGTGGTGGAAACCTAGCATTGTTTCGCCGTGTAGATATGCGTAGTAAGGGAAGTCGTTATCAATTACCTCCAGCCGTGGCTCATCAGCAAACAACTGCTTGATATGTTTCCGCAACCATATACTGCCTGATATATCGTGGTTGCCTTCAGCTGATACCACTATGACTTTGTTGAATTTTTTTAACATCATCCTGACAGCCTCAGACATAACCGACATTGCTAGTTCAACCAGCTTGCCGTATCGGGTGTCGGCATCAAGAATGTGACCGGACTGTGGCGTTATGCTTAAGATTCCATCCCAATGCAGGAAGTCACCCAGCTGACAAAGAAACCCTGTGCCTGCTTTGGGAGCAGAATTAATCATGTCGTTGATTGAATTTAGAAACACATCCCTGGCTAACTTTACATTCCAATCGTCGCCTGTTTCTGCCTCATACGCATACATTCCTAGATGGAAATCCGTAATGGTTAGCAAGGTGAGTAAATTGTCGTCGTAAGTTTTTGGTGCAGGGGTAGATTTAAACTTGGGGAGATTTTCTACAGCTGACTCTATGCGCTCAACAAGAATTTCAAACTGGCGCTGTTCATCTGTTTGCGACTTAACCCACTGCCGTACTGGTTGACCATCCTCATTGTAAAAGGTGGATACGCCCTTGATTTTTTGACCGTCTGGTACGGGGTGATTCCAATCGTGGTCTGGGCTATAGCCTCGCTTGGAGGCTTTTATTTTTACCGCTCTAACATGATCTCTTATAGCACTGCGAGAAACCCCCATTTTTTTTGCTATTTCGTATTGCGATAGTCCGTCAACTAAAAGCAATTTCATGACAGTTTTTTGTTTATCTGTCGAGCAAAACTCTAATAACACGTTGTCCATAACAATCCCCCAACTGTTAAGTGCCTGATTTTATTTTTGTTTTTCTATGGCGTCCAGCAATAACTGCCTGTATTTAGGAAGCGCGTCCTCTTTTTCGATAACGGACTCTACAAATTGGTATAACTGTTTTTCTATGAACCTGTGGCGCAATAGCTCTACCGCTACGGCTCTTTGCTGGCTGGGTAGCATAGACTTCCAGTGGTATTTTTGATTCACAAATAACTCTAAAGCTCGATCATCTACTATTTCAGCAGTCATTTAGGTGCTCCTTTTAGTTTGCCCAGTTTGCCCAGTTTGCCCAGAAAGTCCAGCCAGCCCATGTTTTACGGGGCCTTTCGCCCTGACCCGCCCCCTAAACTATGGGCATTAGAGGCATTGTGGGCATTCTGGGCATCCTGGGCATTCTGATTATTACAGCTCTGCATTCCAAGAATAGAACTTTTTGCCATGCTCGCCTCTGCGTTCCAGCTTAAGGTGATTGCCTTTAAGCAACTCTATACAGTTTCGCAGAGTTTTGCGTGAGCATCCGTTTGGATTAATTTCGTCGTCATTTAACATGGAAAAAAGATCGCTTTGAGAAAAGGTCTTGTGGTTTTTCATGACGCTACTTAACAACACAAACTCATCTTCATACTTGGCAAGAGCCTTGCCAATATTAATCTGCGCTCGTTGTTTTGTTTTAAGTCCTGCGATGTCGTCGCCACTCATGAACTGTACCGAATCTACGGACTCTTCATAATCTATCAATGCTCCAGTTTGTCTATATCTAAACCCACCCTCGAAGCTGACCTGACTACGATCCTTTTCATTAATTACTAAAAGCTCTTGATAAGGAGCAAACTTGTCGTTCAACGGATCGAGGCCAAACATACTGTCTACGTCTGCCTTTAGATCCCCCACTCCCTCATACACAAGCCTGCCGTCCATAGTGCGGTGCTTGTTGCAATGGCCCAGCAAAATAACGGTGCCGCCTGCCGCCGCAAACTCTCTAAAGACATGAAGCACCTCGCGCATATCAGCCTTGTTCAGAACTGGCGCAAACTTTTTAAGGGTATCGCAGATAACAATCTTGCCATCAGCCTCGCCTTCTAGCCTGATTGCATTGAGTAGACGAAGGGCATCTGTTGTGGTGCGAAGCGAAGGATCAGGGGAGTTGGCTAGCGTTACCATGGTCATGCCGTGTTTGTGACCAAGCTTGGCTTTTTGAAGCACTCCTTTGGCCCCATCGTCCTCGTTAAAATATATGACGTCTGACCCGCTAATTAGATTATTGCGGATTGACTGAAATAAATTACCAAGGATCCATACTGTTTTGCCCGCCCCACTAGGCGCATAAACCAGCGTAACAGTGCCAGTAGTAATCATGCCTGGAATTACGTCACGCTCTTTTGCAAGCCTGCTTTCAAGTTCTTTTATCCGATCATTGATAGCGGCGTTCTTTAGCCGTATAAGCGACGATCCTGATGATGTATGTGATACCCCATTGGTTGAGCTTTCGATTGATACAGCGCCATTGACGGGCTGTGAGAGGGGGGTCGTGATTGATGTTGAGTTTTTTTCTAGACAATACAACGCCCAATCGTCTGACATAAGACACTCCTTTTTGGTTGGGAGAAACCTTTAACTCTGGATTAACGTGCTGTGTTTGTCAACAACTTTGCTTAGTTTTATTATGTTTGCACAGGTTGACATCTTCAACGAAGTTCAATACAGTGAATGCAAATCAACTTAGGAGCATCGCAATGTCTGAAGCGAAAAGCAAGCTATACGAAAACCTGTTAGGCATTCAGCGTGAACTGTCACACGCCAAAGCATCAGCTACAAACCCGCACTTCAAAAGCCAGTACGTTCCATTTGAGGCGCTTTGGGACTATGCCAAAGAAGCCCTGAATGAGCGTGGCATTTTGATTCAACAGATCAGCCATGAGTGTGAGGTTGGTGCTTGTATCGAAACTGTCCTTGTCGGTTACGGTGAAACATTTGGCACTGGCAAGATGATTGTCAGGGCAGATAAACCGACAGCCCAAAGTTTTGGAAGCGCCGTCACCTATGCCAAGCGATACAGTTTGTCAATGGCATTGGGTATTGGTGCTGACAAAGATGATGATGCAAACAAAGCAGAGTCAGGAACCAAGAGAGCATGGTAGAAACCTACGAGGAGTTCCTTGTGTACATGGAATCTGTCCGTGACAACTTTGATTTTATTGCTGATGTGAAAACCGCAGTAGCAAATGAAGAGTGGGACCTTCTCAGGGCTATCATCGAAGACACACCAAACAACGTGAAGGAGGCATTGAATTTAGCACAATCAAAAGGCGGTATTTTCACGACCTATGAAAACAAGGTCATTAAAACCAATCCAAATAGGAATAGATATGAGCACTGAAGAAAAAAACTTTGTTGACGGAATGATTGTTAAGCTTCCCGATGACAATGCCCCAGACTTTGTAAAGCTGAAGCTGTCTTTGAAGCTGGATGAGTTAGGCCAGTGGATTGCGGCTCAGAAAAAAGAAGATCCCGCAATGGAGTGGATCAACATTGAGATCAAAGAGGGTCGCTCTGGTAAGTGGTACGCCGAGCGTAATATGTGGAAGCCTGCTGACAGTCCGCAACCAGCGGCATCGGCGGGAGCAGACGTCCCTTGGTAAGAGTTGCGCGCTACGCAACAATGCGCCCCGCCTGTCGGGGCTTTTTTTAAGGAGAGGCAATGAGCGATCAAATTGAATATCTGTACTACCGTGATCTGTTTAACATTTTTAAGGCGTACACTACGCCAAAGCTGATGCGAGTTCTTGACGCTCAAGGCATTAAGTATTTTGTCGACGCCAAGGGCAAGCCGTTTACTACCCGCGCCGCCATCGAAGAGTCCCTTGGGGGATCGGAGAGCGTTGACGTTCCTCCCGCTCCGGCAGGGGAAGCGCCATCGTCGGCATCGTTAGGCTAGATAGGGAGGGTCGAGGCAGGGGCAGGCTCCGTGGTAACAACCTGCGGGGTCAGCGCCAGCTGAGAGATCGGATGAATTGGGAACGCGAACAGATCGGTGGAAGTCATTACAAATCCCTGAAGATACAGCCCCTTGAATACGCCTTAGAAAATAATCTAGGGATATGCGAACACGCCATCATCAAATACGTTTCACGGTGGCAGTCTAAAGGTGGTGTTCAGGATTTGCAGAAGGCCCGTCATTACATTGACATTCTTATTGAAAGAGAAAGGGCCGAGAAATAGAGCGGCAATTCTGTCCATCGGGGTGCCGCCAACCGACTCAATCGGGCTTAGGAGTGATAGCCCTGGACTAGTCCGAGTCTACTAACATTCTGGATCAAAGTCATGCCACTCCTGCGCTTCGCTGGGTTGACCGTCATCTTCCCACGGGGCGCACTCATCACACACCCCATCGTCATCCACAAATCCAGATTCACATTTTTGTCCGCACTCGGTACAGACCACCATTTCTGCAAGTATCTTATCCATTGTTATCCTCCTGCATGTTTGTAAGCAATCTCTTGCCGTGCTTCTTCTATTACTTTTTCAAAACACCAGCAATGGTAACGGCACACGCTGTATCCACGATCAGGAATGTCATCAGGCAAATCATCGGGTAGTATTTTTTGATCTCCCTCGAGGATGTAGTCATTGCAATATTCACAAGAGTTCATTTAATCCTCCAGACACGCCAGCCACCGTCGACTTTACGCGATGCCATGCGCCGATCAAGACGCCTGCTAGTTGCTTGTAGGTTGCAAACATCTACTTGTTTTTTAACTACTACCGAATCGCCTACTTCCATTTCTCGGATAGTGTTACCAAACTTGCCCCAGCCTGATCGTGTTTCAGGCATTGGAACTCCCTTTTCAATTGACAATTCAGACATATCAGTAATCTCCTAAGTCTGGTCTTTTATCCCAAAAATCATCTTCCAACCTATCCAGGTTAAACAGATTGCTTATATCCCGCTCGGGGAAAACGCCATTAGCGTATATTTTTTCAATCTCCATATACGCTGGCTCGTCCCTGGTCCCGCGCTCATAATGGACAACAACAGTGACATCCACCCTCGGGTGTTGCCAATGAATCTTTGATCTAAAGTCCCGCTGCATTTCGGATCTCCTGATTTATTATTTCGCCTTCAATCAAAATAATTGCCGGCGTTACTCCAGCCGCCATGCCTTTCATGAAGCCAGTAAGGTAGTCACCTTGCCCATAATTTTTTTCGTACCGTCGATACTCTCTAAGGTAACGGGCTTTTTGGTCTCGCAAATACTGTCGCGTCCGTTGCAAATTATTCTTCTCGCTCATTGAATATCTCCTCAATTGTTTTGAATGATGGAATAAAATTGATGTGTTTGTTGCCCAGCACTTCAGCAACAAAATCATGAAGCCCAACAAAGTCAGGCTTCATATCGTTTGCAATACACCAGTTAAAGTACGCCTTGATTAAAGACTCAGGGTAGTACCTGTCTGACCCAGATGGATTAGGCATACTCATCACCAATCTCTTCGTTGAGGTAATGAATAACGCACTGAATATCTAATTTGATTTGGGCTTGATTATCAGATAGGCCATTGATTCGACCCATTATAAGATCCGCTTCATTGAGATAATCACGCGCTTTGCAAAGCCTGCTTTTTATAACGCCCTTGATCGGCAACACGTTGTCAGCTGGCCTAGCTTGATAAGGAAACAGACTTCGTGCGGCAACCCTTACAACATCAGGGTAAACAGCGGTTGGATCGTTGGTATCTAGCACATGATCTAACACAGCTTCGCACTCTGCTTTTGTTAGCTCTGGACATACCTTGCTTACATACTCAAAACTAAATCTTTGGGTCCCCATTTCTTTTCTCCTTTTTCAATTGATGAAGGCGGGAATATCGGCCCCCGCACCCACTGGATCGGGGCCGAATTCCTGCCGAGTCATGGCTTTTCAATGAATGCTTTAACAAGATTTCGTACACCATCTGGCAACTCTTCTGGCGTCATTACTTTGTTTCCAAACTCGCCTTCGATAGTTTTCCAGCTGACCTCTACCTTGCCACAAGGAAGTATCTCTACTTCATACAACACCTTATCGTTCATGCCGCCTCCGAATCATATTTGCGCATCATGGTAAATTGAGACATGCAATACTCAGCCGCCTTCTGCGCAGACGAGGACGCTTTCAATATGTATTGCGGGTCATCCTTAATTGCTTTCTGCCATGACTGTAAATAACTAGCGTGATGCTTGATGTCATAGGTAACACCAAGCTCAGCACACAGAAATACACTGCCAAGCTCTGCAATTAATTCTTCTTTTGCATAGTCTTCGCTACCAAACAAACCAGTTAGCGGCCTGTCTAATCTTTTGCGATGACCAGTTGCGTGAATGCACTCATGGTAAAAGGTGGATTGATGCGCATCGTCTGATTCAAATTGTCCTGGCATCGGCATCTTTATTTTGTCAGTAGTAGGTGAGTAGCAAGGATTAAAAGACTCATGCGACTCGACGCTTACCTGAATGGCCTCAGCTATTTCATAAGGCTGGTCTAGCTTGGTCTGTCGCATTTCAATTAGCGGTATTTCAATGCCAATTTGATCTAGATTAAAAAGGTTATAGAGCTTGGCAAACTTGAACATCTTGTCAGGATCATCCTTGTCAGTGCCAGTACCAAAAAACACAGCTGGTGTTGCTGTTTGTCCTTTGACTGAGCCGCCAAGGTCTTTTGCCTGATTGAATGTCACCCAATATGGGCTTTTATATTCGTTAGCCCATGCTGAGATCATCGTCGTCAGCTGATTGGTGCCTGTGTATGGGCGTTTACTTAGCCAGTTGCAATGTAAACGAGACTGTGATTGCCATGTCTTGCGCCAAGTCAATTCATCTTTCATTGCCTCGGTAACAAGCTCGGTAATACGCTGATATTTTTTAGACATAAAATACTCCTTGATTGAAAGTAGGCTGGGAGTTTCCCCCCAACCTTTGATTAACTTTACCAACCTTTGCAAAGTTATGCAAACATTACCACCAACAATCATAGTAAACGTGGTCTCCTTCTTTGATTGTTTGCTTTGCCCACTCGCAAAACTTTAAGTCTTGTTCGTGGTATTCGTCAGCAGAGTCGTCTTGGAATTGATGCCCATAGAAAAAACCGCCGCCAGATTCAGGCATTGATTTAGTAGCGACCATTACTTCCAGTGCAGTGATAGTGTCCATCGTCAACTTCACTGGATTGCAATTAAAAGTGCTATCGATCAAGGGCGTTAAGTACCCTCGTTCAATTTGGTCTTCAAAAAATGACTGAAGCTTTGCGTGTTTCCGCCAGTAAAACTCCTCGCCATGAGTACCCTTAATTGAGTATTCGCCGTCACTATTTTTCTTAGCTACCAACGGCTCTGGTGAACTAAACGCATACTGGTCAAGTCCCATTACGCCACCTCCTTTTGCAGATGCTCAACCCACAGAATGAAGGTCCGACGAGCATCCTGTCTGCTCATCCCATATTCTTGCTGTAAGTATTGTGGTGCGCCCATCATGTTCATTACTCCTGAATCACGCAGAATTGTTAAAAGTTCAAAGTAATCACTAGGATTTACTTCGGTCATAAAAGCTGAATTACTCATGGTCTTTCTCCTTTGATTGGACTTCACTAAAAGGCTCAAGCAATGTCTTCAATGCCTGAGTCATACAAGATTGTTTACCGAAAGATCGCTTAGGTGTTTGGATGTAAGCAATACTTACCGGAGTTAACGGGGTTGGCTTATCGCCATCGTCTTTTAGGGCGCTGACATAGCCACCGTCGAAATGAAAACGTGACCATGGCTTAGCATCGTAAACGCCAACGTCAATTTTCTGGTCAGCAACCTTGTATGTGCTAGACCATTTGCCAAGCTCGGTCAGTAAGTAATACACGGCCTCAAGTTCGTTTCTGCCGTAGCCCCAAACACCACCCATGCCTACAGCTGTATAAGCCAGGTAATTTTTTTGATAATCATTGCTCATCGCATTTCTCCGTAGTCAGCGATTAATTGACCAAGCTCAGATAGCTCGAGGTCTTTTGCAGGTGCGTAACCATAAGCGCTCATCGACTCACAAATATCCTGCAAGTAAATAGGATGTAGCCCTTCGTCCAATCGGTCATGGAATCGCACCTCACACAGATGAATACCAGTGTGATCTACAATTCGATATGTATTTTCAACATTCATAACAACTCCTTATTAACAATTGATTGAGCGGATGCTTTGAGGCATCACACGCGCGCGACCACCCGCGCTGTCCAGCGGGTATAATGTCGCGCCGTGGGATCAAAGCGTCCGCGTTACTTTTCAAACGGGTCCCAGATAAGTGCCGCTACCATCGTCATTGCCAGGACAAACATCCCAGCGCCATACCAGACGTCACGCGGGTCCATCGTCACTAGACCGTTCACTGCACAAACAAACCCACCGACTAAATAGATGGGAAACAACAGCTTAAACATCGTTGACCACTGCATGTCTTTACTCCTTGTGGGAAGAAAAAAGGGACCCGAAGGCCCCTTGGGGATTAAGCTACCTTGCGGCGATTGTTGGAGGGAACTGCCTTCTCCGTGTGGTCAGGCTTCTCAGCTAACTCGTCACGAAGCTCAGGCTTCTCTGATTGGTTGCGAAGATACTCAAGCCGTGCCTCGGCCTGTGCGATCTGTGCTGAGACTAGATCCTCGACCTTGAGCCAAGCCATGTCTTTGCCGGACTTAGACTTCGTAATACCAAGTACTACTTTGATTCGCTGGCCGTTAAGATTTGCCTCACCTTCGTAGTAAACATTACCCGCTTTGCTAGTTTTGGGAAAAGCGAGTCCAGAGCCGATTTCAAGATTCAGTGCCATGATGGCCTCCTAGATTGATTGATTGAACCAGTGTCGTTGCCGACATGAGCAGAACTCCACTGGCTGTGCCGGATTACAAGGGGAGAAGTTGAGCGTGAATCACTGAGGGTCCGCGGTTGAGGGCGAGCCTTTCCGCGCCAGCGGAAAAAATAGCCGCCCGATTGTGAGGGGGAGCTTTTCCGCTTCAGCGGAAAAATAAGCGCCCCGAACGCGTGGAAACCGTTATTCTCGCGGCCCCTTGTAATACGGTGCAGACTGTGGATTCGTCGCGGTTGTCAGGCTACGACGGGTACTGGTTCTAGCAAGCAGTCTAGGGGGTCAGCAGGGTGCTGGAGCTTGGGATTGGTGGCGGGCTTGATTTTGCCAAGACTAGCTGGGCACCCAACTCTAGACGAAGGTGAGGTGGATCTTAGCGGCTGGTGGAGCTTACCCCAATCCCAGATAAGTTCGGCAAAGGCGTGGCTTGGTGATGGTTGATTCTACTCTCTGTCAATTGGATAGGAATAGATAGCTATATGGTCCCACCCAGACTCTCACACTCGCCCATTCATGGCACCTCTAGCGGCTACTCCTCTCTCTATCGAATCTATCGGCTTATCAGACTAAAACATGGAACAATTCAACAGGGGGGAGGGGGAATCTGCGTTGTTTATATATAGTAGTTGCCACCCAGATACAAAAAAGAGTGAAATTAGAAAAGAGGAAAGCCTTGCAATTACTATCTAAACGGCCCATTCTGTTATGCGAATAAGTAATACCGGAAAGAGGATTTGTATTTCCATAGATTTATCTATAGGATAGGGGGGGTATGGCGGGCTTAGTGGCCCGTTTCACTTTTAAGGAGTCCAAAATGGAAAAGAAACCAGACCACACAGTTGAGTATACGTCCATTGATTACCACTCAATGTGCGAGAAATCCAAAAGGCGCGTAAAAGAGATGCAACAACAGGGCATCCCAACGATGCACGACTCTAAATCCAGCCCTGATGAAATAGGGCAGATGCCTAGTTATTCGATTGTGATGATGGGCTAACAATGGATAGCTCTAAATCTGGCGATGAGGCCAATCAACCACGAACTCAAAGCTCTGGTAGACCCTCAAAGCGCGACCTTGCTGTAAATTCCAAAAAAGGAAGAGGTAAGGTAGGGCGTCCAAAGGGTGACGCGGCGATAATTAACGAGTATAAGGCCCGTATGCTGGCCTCGCCACGCTCCAAGAAGGTGATGGATACGATTTTTGAGGCGGCTTTAGACCACGACCACCGTAATCAGGCGGCGGCATGGAAGCTGGTAATGGATAGAATCCTGCCAGTAGCGGCATTTGAGAAGGATGTTGTGCAGAGCGGCGGCAAAAGCGCCATTCAAATCAACATCACGGGACTTGGCGCGGCAGAGGTGTCGGGCCACAGCACAATTGACGGAGACTCCGGTGAGATACTTCGAGATTGAGGAGTTTGACTGCTCTGCCACAGGCAGAAATGCAATGAATCCTGCTTTCTTAGAAAGAATCGACGAACTCCGACATCGCTGTAACTTCCCTTTCCTAATTACCTCTGGGTATAGAGCGGAAACTCACCCTATCGAAGCTGAAAAATCTAAACCTGGCACTCACTCTAACGGCATTGCGGCAGATATAGCGGTTTCTAATGGGGCAGATCGCTACAAACTATTAACTACTGCTTTACAAATGGGATTTACAGGGATTGGCGTAGCCAAAACCTTTATCCATGTAGATGACAGGAAAAGTGCCCCCGTAGTTTGGACGTACTGATGCTATATACAACGAACACAAACGTAACAACGACAGACACATCAACCATTGTGACTGTGCCAAGCGGCTATGTTGCCCATTGGAATATGTTGTTTGTCAGTAACATTGGTGGATCTACCAATGGCGTTGGGATTTATGTGGATAAAGCAGACTCAACGAGAGTTGATGTGTTGGGCGGTGGAAACCTGTCTTCCAAAGATTACATTTTGCTTAGTGACGCTGTTTTTGTATTGCAAGCTGGAGATGTAGTGAAAGCATTTACCACATCCGCAGGTGATGTGGAGTTTGTTTTGACATTTGACCTGTTAGAAGCGCCAGCGACTTTCGTTAGCTTTTCATGACCGACCTGAATGTAGAGTTATTGCCGTGGCAAACCGATGTTTATTCGGACACTACGCGGTTTAAGGTTGTAGCGGCAGGACGCCGAACTGGAAAGTCTAGGCTTGCGGCATGGATGCTGATTATTAATGGCCTTCAAGCAGATAAAGGTCATGTTTTTTACGTTGCGCCCACCCAAGGTCAGGCCCGTGACATCATGTGGCAAACCCTTTTGGAGCTAGGACACCCTGTAATATCTGGATCGCATATAAATAATCTCCAGATCAGGCTGGTCAACGGGGCCACTATTAGTCTTAAGGGGGCCGATAGGCCAGAGACAATGCGTGGCGTGTCCTTGAAGTTTCTTGTGATGGACGAATATGCGGATATGAAGCCCGATGTATGGGAACAGATCCTACGTCCAGCACTTGCAGACCAAAAAGGAAGTGCTTTGTTTATTGGGACCCCTATGGGGCGCAATCACTTCTATGAGCTTTATAAGTATGCCGAGCTAGGAGAGGACGAAACCTACAAAGGCTGGCACTTTACAAGTTACGACAACCCAATTCTGGATTCTGAAGAGATTGATATAGCCAAGAGGTCTATGTCCTCCTACGCATTTCGCCAGGAATTTATGGCTTCTTTTGAGGCTAGAGGCTCTGAAATGTTTAAGGAAGGCTGGGTTCAGTTTGGCGATTGCCCAGATGTGGGTGATTACTATATTGCAATTGACTTGGCGGGCTTTGAGGATGTCAATAAGAAAAGAACAAAGAACACGAAGCTTGATGAAACCGCTATTGCTGTTGTGAAGACAAATCCTGATGGGTGGTTTGTAGAAAACATTATCCACGGGCGCTGGGATTTAAATGAAACAGCAGTCAAAATTTTTCAAGCAGTGCGTGATTACAGGCCCATTAGCGTTGGAATTGAAAAAGGAATTGCAAAGCAAGCAGTTATGTCTCCGCTAACTGACTTAATGAAACGGTATGGTGTTTTTTTTAGGATTGAAGAGTTAAGTCACGGCAATCGCAAAAAAACAGACAGAGTAATGTGGGCTTTGCAAGGGCGTTTTGAAAACGGTTATGTTACTTTAAACAAAGGGGAATGGAACAATAGATTTTTAGATCAGCTGTTCCAGTTTCCAGATGCACTAACTCATGATGACTTAGTTGATGCTTTGGCATATATTGACCAGCTAGCTCAAGTTGCATACGACTATGACTATGAAGTTGATAATCATGAGATCATGGATGTTATTGCAGGATATTAAATAGGAATTCAAGATGGCAGAAGAACTGTATAGCCCAGATCCAATGATGATTGAAGATTCTCTTGAGTCGTGGGTCATAAATAAGTGTGGCCAGTGGAGAGATCATTATGAATCAAACTACGAAGCGCGTTTTGAGGAATACTATCGGTTATGGAGAGGTCAATGGGACCCTGTTGACTCCGAAAGAGCATCAGAACGTTCTCGCATTATCTCTCCTGCGCTTCAGCAGGCTGTAGAGTCTAATGTCGCAGAGCTTGAAGAGGCTACCTTTGGGCGTGGCAAGTGGTTTGATATTTCAGACGAAACAGGCGATACAAAGCGGGATGACGTTCTTTATCTGCGCAAAAAACTTTCAGAAGACTTTGAGAGTAACAAAATTAGGAAGGCGGTTGCTGAGTGTCTAATTAACTCTGCTGTCTTTGGAACGGGCATTGGTGAAATTGTTTTAGAAGAAATCAAGGAAATGAAGCCTGCTACCGAGTCCATTATGGATGGAGAGCTTCAAGCTGTAGGCGTAAACATTACAGACCGCTTTGTTGTAAAGCTGAAGCCAGTGCTTCCACAAAACTTTTTAATTGATCCCGTAGCCACATCTATTGAAGATGCTTATGGCGTAGCTATTGATGAGTTTGTTAGCAAGCATCATGTTGAGATTTTGCAGGAAGAAGGCGTATATCGTCAGGCTCCTCTTGGGTCTGCGGCTCCTGATACTGACCTTGAGCCAGATCAGGATCTTACGATTTACAATGATGACAAAATTCGGCTAACCAAATACTACGGTCTTGTGCCTACTGAGCTTTTGAAGGCAGAAGGTTTGGATATTGAAGACGATTCTATGTACACCGAAGCTATTGTGGTAATTGGCAATGGCGGCGTGTTACTGAAGGCAACAAGAAACCCTTACATGATGGGTGATCGGCCTGTTGTGGCATTTCCATGGGATGTGGTTCCTGGGCGCTTTTGGGGTCGAGGTGTTTGTGAAAAGGGATATAACAGCCAAAAAGCGTTAGACACTGAATTGCGAGCGCGCATTGATGCGTTGTCTTTGACAATACATCCTATGCTGGCTGTAGATGCAACGCGATTGCCTCGCGGTGCTAAGCCAGAGGTTCGCCCAGGAAAAATGATCCTAACGAACGGCGACCCCCGAGAGGTTTTACAGCCATTTAACTTTGGTCAGGTTGGTCAGATTACATTTGCGCAGGCGGCAAGCCTTCAGCAAATGGTTCAGCAGGCTACTGGTGCGGTTGATTCTGCTGGCATTGCAGGACAAGTAAATGGCGAGGCTACGGCGGCAGGCATTTCTATGTCGCTGGGCGCTCTTATCAAGCGTCACAAGCGAACCTTGATTAATTTCCAGCAGTCATTTTTGATGCCGTTTGTTACGAAGGCGGCCCACCGTTATATGCAGTTTGATCCAGAAAATTATCCAGTTAAAGACTACAAGTTTATTGCTACGTCTACGCTGGGGATTATTGCTCGTGAATACGAGGTTACTCAACTGGTTCAGTTGCTACAAACCATGAAGCAAGACAGTCCTTTGTACCCTGTGTTGATTCAGAGCATTATCGACAACATGAATCTGAGCAACAGAGAGGAGCTAATTGCGGCAATGCAACAGGCATCACAGCCTAATCCGCAGGCTCAGCAAATGGCAATGATGGCTCAGCAGAGTCAGCTTGAGTTTCAGCAGAGTCAAACTGCGGCATTGCAGGCACAAGCGGCTGAGTCGCAGGCAAGAGCAAGCAAGCTGTCAGTTGAGGCTGGTCTTGCCCCAGAAGAGTTACAAATCGACAAAATCAATGCAATCACGCGCAATCTAAAAGAAGGCTCGGAAGAAGATAAAGAGTTTGAGCGAAGACTTAAGGTTGCGGATAGACTTCTAAAAGAACGTGAAGTGGAGGTGAAAAAACCCGATGTTAATGACGCAAACCGAAATGAACCGCCTGTTCAGCGAAGTGAACCAAGCATTCAAGAAGCACTCGGAACAAATGCTGGAGTTGCAGAACAGATTGGAGGCATTGGAGAGCAAATTCAATGAGCAAGAAAAAAGACCCAAAACTGGAACGCGCGGGCGTAAGCGGGTACAACAAACCGAAGAGAACGCCGAAACATCCGACTAAAAAGTTTGTTGTTGTTGCTAAAAAGGGTGACAAGACAAAAACGATTAGGTTTGGGGATCAGAAGATGACGATCAAGAAAGACCAGCCTGCTCGGAGAAAGTCATTTAGGGCAAGGCACAAGTGCGATACTAACCCGCCAGATAAATTAACGGCTCGATACTGGTCTTGCAAAAAGTGGTAAATCATAACTAAGGAGTGTGTTTTGAGTGCATTGGAGCGTAAGTACAAGTTAAAAACAAAAGATGGTATCGATACTGCAATTAAGTATCACCGATTTAAAAACCGCCCTGAAGAGAAGATTGTTGTGATGTACTCAGGCGGCATGGACAGCGTATCTCTCGCATGGAGTCTGCTAGAGCATACAAAGTTTGATGTACACATTCACTCAATTTACCTAGACAACTCTGAGGGTAGGTTTAAAGCCGAGGCAGAGGCTATTCATAACAGCATCAACTGGCTAAGAGATAATCAACGGCCTTTTGAGTTTTCGGCTTCGCTTTATTCGTATCGCGCAAAATATCCTGGCGGCAGAGATATGTCGTTAGCGCTGTTTCAAGCTGGTCGAGTAATTGCCGCTACCACAGAAAAAGTTGTTGGGGTATTTACTGGCGATTACAACATGAGCAAAGAGGAAAGTGCGGAGGCATACGGAGTTTTAACTGCTCTTTCTATGGCAAAAAACTACAAGCCAAAGTGGGCCGCTCCCTTTGATTATATGAGCAAGGTTTC
>Ga0222715_10000658_pt1 | contig 34273 bp, 34 predicted proteins | sample C33_9DmetaG_FD_165056 | JGI IMG/M metagenome (GOLD analysis project Ga0222715, IMG submission 165056) | Estuarine water microbial communities from San Francisco Bay, California, United States - C33_9D | ecosystem: Environmental > Aquatic > Marine > Unclassified | place: USA: California...
CAACCCTGTCACCCTTGCTTACCGAAGCAGCAACATGCTCAGCCATCGCATCCCACGCAACAAAATTCAGGTACGTAGTACGCTCCGACCAGTCATTGCCGATACGAACCGGCTCATTGACTGCGATACGACCATTCACAACAGGCTTGTTGGACGTGTTGGTGTATCGAAGCTTGACATCATCGACAAGATTGCCGATCATGACCATGCTGTTATTGGCACTCATATAATTATCTCCTCTACTAAGGCAACATTACTGTTGCTAACTTTCCCTCGGAATGAGGGAGTGCGCCCGGAAGGGATCGAACCTTCGACCTACGGATTAAAAGTCCGCAGCTCTACCAACTGAGCTACAAGCGCATAAACGTACCGGTGGTGGGGGTCGAACCCACACTGTAAGGATTTTAAGTCCTTCGCCTCTGCCATTGGGCTACACCGGCTATTAAGGTTCCAACCAAAACGTTGGCTCATCAAACTTAGTAACAATCAATTTTCCATCATCATCCAACCACTCCGACGGAATGTCCTGACCCGGATCACGACGATGAAACGCGCAATGAACCAACTCAGGATCATCATCACCATATTGTTCAACAACACACCCACATTTCATTGTTTTCTGTTTCATCATCCCTCCAAAGATTGATACAAACGGCTACGCCACACCTTGACCGGACGAGCATGACACTCAGGACGCGTACTGTTCTCATACTCCTGAGTCGGAACTATCCAACCCATCTTGTAAGCCGCACGCATCATCGAACCCAACGCACGAGGCTCATGAGTGGCGACCTCGGGATTACGACTCAGCTCACACCACACATCATCCGTAGTAAACCGAGGACACATAACAGCCAAGTCTTTTATGACTGCCATAGTAAAGTCCTTCCATTCTTGTAACGCATTACGCTCAGCCCGTGCAATTGCATCATCACGAACACGCTCAGCATCAGTCAAAGAAAGTTGTTCCATTACTTTTCCTCCTGTTCAGCAATGTTTAATGCTAAAACACACATACCAAACATTGTAATAGCCCAGATCAGGAATCCCCACACGACGACTTCTCCTTCAGTTCTTGTAGAGCATCAAACGTTCTGCGAGCAAGCTCCAACGTGTTGAGAAACTTGCGAACGTCAGGAATGTGAATCGTGCCGCTTGCACCGACGCTATCCCAGTACAAATCAGCAGAGTTGTCAGATTTAAACATAAAAAACATAACAACCTCCTATGATTGCTGTTGTATTACGATTGAATGTCAGGATTGTCCCAGTTGGCGCAAACAAAATCCCAGAAAGCTTCCAACCGATTATCGTCGTGATACGGATCAGCGGTTGTACCAGCAATTGTGTCCCACAATGGGCCGTTGAACAATCCAAGGACATTCATTGCGTACTGTCCGAGCCGCTGCGTTGGATGCACGTCTGGGTACATTTTGTAGATAATAGTCAGAAACCGTTGTAAAGTAATCATTTTATTCTCCTTTGTTATGTGAAAGCAACATGTTATGGGATTCACCCCCCGAATTGCCCTTCTCTATTTCCTCCCCCTTTCTTGCCCTTCCCTTCTCGCCCTCCCACCATTACGCTCCGAGCTTCGCCCGTCGCATGGCTGGTTGGGCGTTCAGTACGGTGCGAAGCACCTACATAAAACGGGATTTGGGGGCCGTGGCCGGAGCCACGACCCCCGTGTCCGTCAGGGGGTGAGCGGTTCGGGCTTGGTGTATTCCCGAACCTGCCGCACTGGGTCGTCGGTGTACGGGCTGTCCGCTTCTTTGCGGAGGGTCCGGACCGCGTTCGCCAGTTCGGTGGCATCGCTTTCCGCTGATTCCAGCGTCGGGTAGGTGCGGACGATTCCGTGGTAGCCGGAAAGCCCGTCTTGGAGTACGACTGTTCGCCCGTTCTGGTCCTCGAACGAGTAGGTGCCCATCGAATGATGGTACACCGCAGCGAACTGGGCTCCTGTGGTTCGCGCGAGGGACCCGTCGGGGTCCAGCGGCAGGAACAGGATGCGCGGGATCGTAAGTCCGTCGCCGTCGATTCCCCATCCGGGGCTGACTTCCGGCGAGTTGATGTCCAGCGTCACCCGCCAGTTCGGGAACGCGTTCTTGGCCTCGTCGTCCCGTGCCCACCGGCTGTACATCGCCTGAAGCTTGGTCAGCGCGACGTGCGGGTAACGGGCTCCGGCCGTGATGCGGTCCTTCACCTGATCCTCGACCGAGATCGACAGGTTCCCGGCAAGTGTTTCCGGGTCTGCGAATCGGGCGAGTACGGCGACGGCTGCGTCATACTGCTCTTGTTCGTAGCGAGCCACCGGCTCGCCGTTGATCATGTACGTGTCGCTCATTGTGTCTCCTTAGTGTTTGTAGGGCGCGGGCCAGAAGCGATAACCCGCTGGCGGACGGTCTTGGTGAGCCGTCCGATGTGTACGGTCCGATAGACGATCACTTCAAGCGACCGCATCGGCGGTAGGTTGATCTCAGACAGTCCTGAGATCATGTCTCGCTCATCGGCTAGGCGATCAGCGAGGATTGCTGGGTCCATATATACCTCCTTGTCGTGGACGGGCCGGTATAAGCAGGCGACGGAGGAGTCTGCTACCGTGCCCCGTTCCGCGACAACGGGAGGTATTGGACCCCGCAAGACCGCATGATCACCAGCCGAAGCGCGGGACATAGATCGAATCTGTCTGCGACAACCGCCCCGCCGAGCATTTGGTCGCTGTGATCGACTGGCGGACCTACACACGGCGAGCTCACCTCCGTCCGACGCGGGTTAACGATCTGGACTGGGCCCACGAAACACTGAGCACAAATGAGGACACGGGCATGGGCAACGAGCGCGGAGCGCTTACGAACAGTTAGAGCAGTACGCAGACGTGCCGTGAACTCGCCCTCGCAGCCCGCACACTGCCGGAACCGTCTTCGATCCGACGTGGATCAGCCGGACCGCTCATGTTGGAGCCCAATTACACGCGTCGCGAAGAACAAGAGAAGACGATGAAAGACGTGGCAAGCACGGGAACGAGGACAGAACCGTCCCGACTGGCGACTGGTGACACTAGGACAACACCGTCGGGGGACAGCCACGGCGAATGGGGACCGAACGGCGGCGGCTCACACAGCCCGCAACAACCTGTCAGCCGATGGACCACACAGGGACCGCGAAACACACAGCCCACGATGCGGTAGAACCATCCGACGGGCAACACTCGTCGTGGCCGCGAACGGCAACAGTCGTCCAAGACAGGCCGACGGAAACCAGATCGAACGCCCTGCCAGACGCTCACAGGAACAGCAGGAACGATGACACCGCCACGCGCACAGGTCAGGCACCCGCAAAAGACGGAAACAGCCACCAACGACGAACCACGGCAGGTCGGGCAGAAATACACCAACCGATCACCCACCACAGGACACAGGGGCTGGCCCGGACACGGAACCCAAACCCGTCAGCCCAACCAGACAACGACCCCAGCAAGTCGCAAAACTGCTACCAGCGACCTAAACACGTCGTTGAAAACTGTTTCGGCCAACAACCGTGAGGTCGAACCCAAACAGGGGATTCACGGAGTTTGCGGACCCGGCGTGCCGACCGACCGCAGGCGCGTATCGGCACCGTCACCGCGACAAGGCAAGGTCACGGACGACGTAACTAAACTCCCGACCTGAGCACGTCGCAAAACTGCTCACCCCACGCACACCACCGGCCCACCCCCCAACCAACAACAACCCGACCACCAACCACAACACCAACAACAACAACACCCACACCCACAAAAAATCAAGACCGACTGGTTGTGTGGTGTGTTGTACGTTGTTTCTACTATGTGTACAGTCCAGTTACCCCCGATGTACCACTAGGGGTATAGTTTCTGTACATGTGAGGGTTGTTTTTGGGGGTTTGTGCAGACGGATGGTGGCTAATGGGGGGTTTTACAGGGGGCTAATGTCCACCCATCCGGTTGCCGCTGTCGGATTCCCGGCCTTTGTTTATGGAGCTGGCTCGGCTCGTTGTTTTGTTTGTCGCCCTCGCGGGTTCGTGCCTCTGTTCTTACTGGCAGGCTGAGAGTTCGTTATGGGATCGTCAGACTGGCATGACAGATCGACCACGTTCCCGTGGGTTGCGGCCCGCACCGTGCAACTGGTGTACGCCCTGAGCGACCTGCTTGGGTCGGTAGTTCTCATGGTAACATATTTGACAGGTGTACCGGACCGGTTAAGGTATGCTTGTTACCGATTGATGATCATCTGTATTGGAGATAACGATGGCTGCTAATAAGACGGCGAGCAAGGCCGCTCATTTTGAGATTACTGCAAGTACCGCGTTCAAGTTGAATTTGACGGGCGCAGGTAAGTATGTGGACATTGTTCCTCATGCGCATGGTTCCCACGTTGACGTGTACTACACGGTGGCGGGGTCCGAGGCGGCGTTGGTTGCGGCCACTGTGGAGGGCGACGACACGTATTTGGCTCACGCTGACCAGACGATTCGGGTGCCAGTTCCGAACGACACGTGGATGAGCTTAATTTCGCCGAGCACAATGGACGTGTCCGTCATGAAGGTAAACACCATCTTCTAAGAAAAAAACTTTTTTCATGTCGTCAGATGAACTTGTGACTGATCCGTCGGTCATTGCGGCGTTAGAAGCCGAAATTGCAGAGTCAACGGAACATGTTGACCCGATCCCGCAGGCTGAGCCGTACAAAGAGTCCGTTCATGTTCTTGGCCGTTCCAAAAAATATATGGAAGCCAAACAACGGCGGCTTGCCATTATTGGACATTTACGGACAGGCAAATCGGTAGGTGAGGCGTGTGAACTGGAAAAAATTTCTTACTACACGTACGCCTCGTACCGGCAACGATTCCCTGACTTTGCAGCCAAATGTGACGAAGCCCGCCAACTGTCCATGTTGGGCACCGACGCTGGGTATGACGGCTCCGCCGCTTCTTTTATCACCCAATACTTTGGGCATGTGCCGACATGGTTCCAACTGTTGTTTATCAACGAATTAGAAAACACGCCGCCCGGAAACATTCTACTTGTACTTTGGCCCCCCGAATTCGGCAAAACAACTACATTTGAGAACCATGCGTCTAGAAAACTGGCAATCAATCCGGCGATGCGTTATCTGGTGGCGAGTGAATCGCGGGGCATTGCTCAGAAAATTCTTGGGCGTTGCCTTGACCGTATGGACCCGTTCGGACCGTCACCAGAATACGTTGAGCGTTTCGGTCCGTTTGCACCACAGCAAGGCGACGGACGAGTTCGCCAACCGTGGTCAGATTTACGATTTCGAGTCCGAGGAGCCAGAACCTCCGACGAACGAGACTATTCCATGCTGGCAGTCGGTGCGGGTTCTAAAAACATTGTTTCTACTCGTACTGATCACGCCCACGTTGACGACATCCAATCGACCACAACGCTAGGCCAAACACAAAAATTTGTGAACTGGTTCCGACAAGACCTGTTGTCACGTCCCGGCGAAACTGGTATCACAACGGTATGCGGCACCCGTGTAGCCGAAGGCGACTTTTATGAAGCTTTGTTAGACGACGAAGACCTTGACTCGTCCATCATGAAAGTAATTCGGTTTCCTGCTATCATCACCGACCATGACACCGGAGAAGAACGATCCTTATGGCCCGAAAAATGGCCGCTTGACAAACTGGAACGTCAGAAAAAGAAAGTTGGTTCTGAAGCGTGGGACCGAAACTACATGCAGAACCCCGGAATATCATCCCGAGGCCGTGGCACATTTGATAAAAGCATTATCGAACCGTGCAAAGATTCGGACTTATCGTTAACCCAGCATCCCACTGAGGGAAGCATTGTTTACATTGGGGTAGACCCCGCATTAGGCGGCAAAAACTGCATCATTGCTGTTGAAGCTACACCTGACTACCGGCTAATTGTACGGCGCATCATTGAAGACGTAGACTTCAAAACCAACAGCCAGATCATTGCCCGCATCCAAGACACCGTAGAGTTCTGTGCTGCTGGCGGTGCAAGCGTCACCGACGTAGTAGTCGAAGCAATGGCGTTTCAAAAAGGTCTTGTTCACGACGAAAACCTTTTAGAGTTACGCGACTACTGGGGGTTCGCAATCCGTGACCATTTGACTGGCTGGAACAAATACGACCCCGATATTGGTGTCCCGTCAATGGCCGAATCTTTCCGAAAGCACGAAATTGTGCTACCGTATGGAGAAGATTCTTATACGCGGTTTGAAATCGATGAACTTGTACGGCAGTTGTATGCATGGAAACCCGGAGTAAAAGGTAACCGGTTACGTCAAGACCGTGTAATGGCGTTATGGTTTTGTTGGATTATGTGGCGGGAACGTTGGAAACGGCCCGCTAACGGAGCAAGCACAATGAGTGACGGATTCAGACGAGAAGGTTTACCGTATCGGGCAACGCGCAGCGGTCTGTTGCTTCCTTCCAATCTTAGGAGACTGTGATGCGTGATTTTGAAACCATTCGTCAGATGACGATTGATTTGCAGAACAACCGGACTCCGGTTATCCGCAAGATGCAAGAAATCCAGTCGCATTACGAAGGCGATCTTGTTATCCCTATGCCGGATGTCGCGGACGAACCCGACATGCCGAACCTTACCCCGTCACTTATCACTGACGTTGTTGACGGTCTTTCTTTGCGTGCAGCTTCCGTCAAGCCGTCTGTGTACAGTCCGGCGTTAGACCCGTACAAAGAAGTCGGTGTCCGTTCTAAGCAGATGGCTACCGACCGTCGCCGTATCCTGTCTGCCACTTACCATCACAACGGATGGGCATTACTGCGTCGCCGTTACCTGCGGCACCTGAACGCGTACGACACGGCCAGCGTGTTTATCGAACCGGACTTCCAGACTGGTATGCCGCGCATCCGTGTCCGCGACCCGTTAATGACGTTCCCCGAGGAACGAGCATTAGAGTCAATGGACGCACCAGAACACGTCGCGTTTATTACCCGTTACTCGGGCGACTATCTACGTAAACGATTCCCGCAAACAATGGCGGAACGTGGCGGACCTATTACTAACGCTGATGTGTCCGAAATGTGGGACGTGTTCGAATGGGTAGACAGCGAACAAATGCGGTTTGGTTTGCTTGGACCTGTGTTCCAGAACGGCGACCATATCTACCGTGACTACAACATGTTTAGCGGCCCGTGGATGCCGTTGACCGATCCGATTGTGAACCGTGCAGGGATGTGTCTTGCAATTACGCCGGGTGCTGTCACCTTGCACCGGATCGGAAACCGGCTTAACGCGTTGCTGGAAAACGCTAAGTGGCAGTCTAAGCTGTTGGCGTTAGACATTCTTGCACAGGAAAAAGCGGTGTTTCCTGACATGTATGTGTTGGGATCGCGAGGAATGTCACCACGGTTAGCTGACGGCCAATGGCACGATGGGCGTGACGGCGACATCAACATCGTAACTGACGCAGAAAAAATTGGCACCCTCAATCAGATGCCTGATGTACGTACGTCACAGATGGTGGACCGGTTAGAGCGCAACTTCCGTGTGTCTGCCGGTTTGAACCCAATGTTTGGTGGCGAAACGCCGGGAGCTGCGTTACGTACTGGTCGTGCGTTAAACGAAATGGCCGGAATCAGCGTCGATCCGCGCATTCTTGAAATTCACGAGATTGACGAAGTGTGGATGCCGCATGTCAACAAAGCCATTCTGTCTTGCTACAAAGGCTGGTTTGGTAACAAGAAGTACACGTTGTTTTCGGGTTGGGCTGGGGACCGTGGACAAGTGGAGTTCGTTCCCAACAAGACAATTGAGACGACTGATAACACGGTGTCGTATGCAATTCCGGGTGCCGACATTGTTCAAGTCACGCAGGTGCTTGGCTCTATGCTTGGTGCGCAAACTATTTCGACGGAAACGTTCCAGCGTCATCATCCGTGGGTTGAAGACCCGCACAGCGAACAGACGCGTATCAATGATGAGAAGTTGGAGCGTGGCGCAATTGACGGCATGTTGCAGCAAGTGATTAGCGGTCAGATGCCAATGGCGGTTTTTGCTCGCATTCGCGAAAAAATGAAAGATGGCACGATGGATGTGTTTTCGGCTACCGTTGCCGTTGATGATGAGATTCGTGAGGAACAAGCTCGTGCGGCTGAAGCGGCGCAGGCTGATCAGCAGGCGATGATGGAACAGCAGCAGGGCAACTTGATGGCTCAACTTGGTTTGGCTGCTGGCCCGCAGGCTGCGGCTCCGGGTGCAATTCCGCCTGAAATGATGGCGCAGGGTGGAGCGCCGCCACCCGGAGGTCCTGTTGAACAAATGAGAGCCATGATGCAAGCTGGTGCAGGAGCGGTCTAATGCCTCGCAAAAAGAAAACGTTATCAGGTGACGCGACTCAAACGGTTCAGTCCGTTCCGGGTCAGCGATATGGTGAAGGTGTTGCGCAAGAAGCAATGCAACAGGCAATGCCAGCGCCGTTACGTGCCGGTCAAGGCCCTGCTATTACACCGAGGCCTTCGGCTGTTCCTTTGCGCACAAACCGTGGAGAACCGCAGCAAGCTGCACCGTTGGAATCTGGTGTTGCAGAGTTATTAAATAATGTTCCTAAAAACATGTTGAGGCAACCCGGCAATTCGGCAAATGTTCCGACAGCAGGCATTTCCGTTGGTCCGGGCAGTGGCCCCAATCTTGGTTATATGGGCAACAACATGAGTCCGTACAAACGTACGTTAATGACCTTAGCTATGAATACTAATAATCCTGTTATTCGCCAGTTGTGGGAGTCGTTGTAATATGCCGTGGACTAATCCGCAGCAACCTGCTGACGATAATGAAATCCAGCTTGATGCAGATCGGCAGGCATACAACTACGAGATTGTTGTTGATGCTAATCCATGGATGGCAAATTATCCCGATGTTGCATATCAAATTGCCAACTCGGGGATGAGCCCTCAGCAACTGCAAGAACAATCCATCAATTTGTTTTCGCATTTACAAGCCAACCAGTTACGTAGTGTATTGCCAACCTTGTCAAACGAAGAACAACGATCTATCTACAATCAGCTTCCTGAATATGGCAAACAACTTTTGTCTTCGACTGGTTACATTCCTCCGGCCGGATACCAAGAAAACTGGGTTGATGACGCGCTAGGCGCGCTTGGAACGGTTGTTGCACTGCCGTTTATGCCTTTGCAAGCGTTAACACGCGTTCCCGTTGTTGGTGGTCCAACCAAATGGGGTTTGAACGTAATGATGGAAATGAGCGATATGCCTGCTCGTTTGTATCGGACTGCACGCCAAATGGAACCGTGGGAAGTTGGCGTAATGGCGGCTGGCGCTGCACTCGGTGTTGCCAGTCGTGGACGTATTGCACGAGGCGGTTCACAATTCGGACGATTCCTTGCTCGTGCAGATGCTACGGCGCGAGGCATTGGGCGCACCGGAGTTTGGGCTGCAACAGTTGCACCCCCAGCATTTGCCGGTGCGTATGTTGGAGGACAATTAACAGATTTAATTCCCGGTCCTACCGATTTTAATGACGCGTTTAACAGAGCAGCAGACGGCGAAAGTTTGTTTTTGCCTCAAGCATATGAACAAATTGCAGAAATAAGCGTTGATACACGTGTTCAAAATCTTGCACGAAACGCAGCTTTTTATCTTGACGAATATGCGTTGCGTGGCAGTGGGCGCACACTTGCCGAAGAATTAGCATTAGATGTTGCCTCCCAACGCGACTCATTGAAAGACGAAGTATACCGGAATTCGGCTCAACAATTTATTGCGGAAAATTATATTGATGCCAATGATCCACGATTCCCGCAGTTCAGCCAAGCATTAGCTGAACTACTTGCAGACGAACGGTTTATGGAAATGGTTCGTATTTTGCAAAACAACAAAATTAGTTTTGGTCGCGACGTTGCCAACACACTCAAATTAGAACCCGGGACAACACTTTATAATCTTGTTTCAGGAACCGCTGATGCAACGTTTGTTTGGATGAACGACCCATTCCTCGGTTCAGTTCCTTACTTCAGTTCAGCACGTCGAGGAGCATTAACGCTCGGCCCGTACGCACCACAACACGGTTCAGGATGGATGTTCCGCAAAAAGCCGCCATCCAACATGACCAACATCGAACGCCGCATTTGGCTAAGTGAACAAAACGTTCGCAACATGGGTCGCGTTGACGATGACATTGTAGCCGCATTAAATGCTAACGACACTCGTTTGTTGCCTCAGCAATATCTTCCTGTTTGGGACACAATGCGAACCCATTTTACGGCTACGCAACATTTAAACGCCACCGGCAAAACTGTACGCGAAATTACAAAAGCCGACCTTTACATGTTTTATCGGCACACCGACAACGTTACATCGTTGCTTGGCGGCGAAGCTTTGGTCAAAGGTTTGCCATACGACGTGGTATCAAATCGTCGTGCCAATATTAATCAAGGCGCATTACGACGTGGACTTCGCGAATTCCGCGCCAAATTAACAGAACCAACATTCGCAGTTCGCATCAATCAGCTTGCTAAAGAACATGGCGTTGACGCAGATGTCGTTTTGAAAAACGATATTTCACCAAATCTTGGAATTGATTACTCTCCGCCCGTTGGTGAAATTCCAGACAGTCTGTCGTTGGCCGGAGGAATCGTTGGCAACGCATTAGGCAAAGCTAATGCGACAGTTAACCAAATTACCAGAACGCAAGGAACACTCGGACAGTTTGTTGACAGCATTTCAACTATGTCGCAAACTACACCGTTTGTGCCGTTGATTGGTCAAGGCGCAGAACAAGGCATTACTCGCCTTATTAACACGCTTGGCGTATTAGCCCGAATGCCATATCGATTGCGTGAACAAACAATTGCCAACATTCTCGCAATCAACACCGTTGCCGGACGACGCACCGCGATCCGCGCATTTTACAACCAGTTTTTTGAAATTACCGGTATTAAATATCGTCCACGCGGACAAGAATTCATTGACGATTTTATTCAAAAAAGCGAACAAGCATTTGGTTACAACGGTGCGGACCTTGCTGTAAACCCGGGACTGAACGAACTTGTTGGCAAAGCCGGTTTAGACGCAGGTCATCAATCTCATTTCCTTGCTGTTCCATCAATCAAAGAATTATCACGAGCTGTTCGTGACGACATCTACATGAACAGCTTGATGGGTGTCACCCGCAACGGACAGTTCCTTGATGTTGGCATGAGCAAAATATGGAAACCTGCCGTGTTGATGCGATACGGATTCATTCCTCGTGCCGCAGGCGAAGAAGCATTGGCATGGGTCATGCGCGGAACAGAATTTTCTGTCATGCAAAACATTGGTGCTCGTCAAGTTGCCAAATACGAATTATATAAATCCGTTAGCGAACAATTGCAGAGTGGTGCACGACTGTATCAGTTAAGCCCAGCAGAACGAGCTGTTGTTGACAAACGATTGTTCAAACACATTCATGGGCCAATGGAACGTCTTGTTACGCAACAAGGCACTAACGTTTCACGCATCCGGCAAACTGCTGGCCGCATGATGGGGCCCGCTGAACACTTAGTTCTTAAAGGCTACGAAAGTTTTGTTCGGTGGCTTGGTCGTTACAAAGGTGTACCACAACTTGATGCAATGCTTCGCCAAATTGGCAAACGGAGCAAAAATCTTGAAACGTTAATTGCTGGCAGAAAACACTCATGGACTTATTTTGGTGCCAGAGGATTAGCACCAGAACTTGTTCAAAGTGCGCACCGGTATACCCGATTGCACGCAGGAACAATGGCCGGAAGTTTGTCGGCCAGAATGCACAACCAGTTTAATACAGACATGGGTCGAATTGAACCCGCGTTTTTGGTTCAACGATCATTAGAAAACGGCAACACACCAATCGTTGTAAATGCGGTTGGCGGTGTTCGTCAACGTGTTAGTCAAGCCGATAGTGTTTATCCCCGCGCATATTGGGAAGAAGTACACAGCAAACTAAACGACGATCCACTCAAAGCACCATTGTACGCAGAGGAATTACCACGTCGTCCGCCAACAACGGAAACATCTTATAACCCGGTTAGCACCTCAAATATCCTCACGTTTGTTGATGAACTTGTTGCTAATGCAAACACACCAATCTCAGATATTGTTTTGCATTTAGCAATGCTTGAACCTGATTTGTGGCGTGTTCTTGCTGACAGATTAAATGCTTCTGTTATTCCAGAAGAAAACGTTATTGGTGCAGCAATTGCTAATTCAATGAGCACCGGAACTTTTGATTTCGACAAATTAATGGACGGATTGCGAAGCGTTGTTGCTCCCGGCGACCGAGCACGAATAATTGAAATGTGGGGATATTTAGAAAACGCATCTCCTAACGTTCGTGGTTATACAAAGGCACTTATTGCGCAACACCGAAATGCACCTATTGCACAACAGTTGCCCGCAGGAGCATTACTACAACCTCCGGGCGTTGGCAGAGGCCAACGGTTGTACATGGGCAAAACACCCGGCAAAAGCGCGTTTTTGTTTGATGTTGATCCAATAACCGGCGACCTAATTATTACTTCAACTTGGCAACCTCAGTGGTCGCCATCGTCAAGCATTAGCATGTCAATTGATCCGTACCATTCAATGCGGTACGCAATTTCAAGCTGGGAAAACATTAACAGCCCATACACGGGAGCCTTGTTTGAAATTGATGCCGATTGGTTGATGCGCGAATTTGGTTTGACCTTAGATGATGTACTGGCTCAGCCATCGTATTACGCTGGCGTGCCACAATGGTATGAACCGCAAGTTGTTCATACAGGTAGGTTTGGCGCATTACAAAGCGATTTCCGAGAAATTGCTATTAACCCTAATCCTCGCATGTGGGATAATACAGGCGACCCTCGTTATGCAAGCATGGCTCGCCTGAAAGATGCTGTCATTGAATATGACACAAACGGACGGCGACTATTGCCGCAACAATTATTGGACGATGTTCAAGAATTGCTTGAAGCAACACCTGAGGCGTTGCGTAATCAAATCTTGAGTATGCAAAGAGCTTCACCTTTAGAAAAAACGTGGCGCGCGGGTGTTCCTTATGAACAATTGCCTTCAATTGAGCAGTTAGAAAACATTGTTACACAGTTGCGATCAGTTGATGAACAAGCATTCAATATTGCGCAAAGCCAACAAAGACAATTAATTGTTGACGATTTATTAGCTGATCCAGAAATTGCCGCAATGTTCGGCGATTTAACTGATGCCGGTATCAGGCAAGAAGCTGTTGAAACGTTAGAACGATGGGTTACGTCTGTTGACGGTTCGGGACGATTCCGTGGCGCTATCCGCGATTTAGAAGACACAATTAATCAAATGCGACTGGCAGAACAGCAAGTTGCTGATGGCGTAATGGCAGCGGATCAATTGTCATCGTTTGAAATATCTTTGGCATACGACAATTTGCGTCACATGTTGGGCGATGACCGATTTGTTTCGCCTGTCGATATTCGTGCGGGTGGACATTTCAGGGATTGGGCACCTTCGACGTTAGGAAGAACGCAGTCCCTTTCTCCATTTTTAGATTCAATTCGCAGTTATTTAGATGACAACTATTTTAATACGTCAGTCCGCATTCCTCGTGAGCAATGGCGTGCTTTAGGCCAGCAAGAAATTGAAGGGATGTTGGATGAGGCATTGACTATTGCTGAGCCTGCTCGCAGCGAGTGGGCAACAATTTCAGACAGTTTGTTAAAACGGCAAGCAATTAACGAACCTCAATTGGCTCTGCAATTGCCACGCATTCAACAAATTCGTAAAGATTTGTGGGACGTATCTGATGCGCAACGACAAGCTGTTACTGCGGTGCGAGATAAAATTAATAATCGATTGGCTCAGGTCATTCCGGGCACTTCAATTGACACGTTGAATTTCAATCTTGTTTTTGATTTGGCAGACGCTGCACCTGATGTTGCACCAGTAATTCGTCAGATCAACGAAATTATTACTGAAGAGTTGCAAGCGTTGGGCCCAGAACTGGCAGATGCTATTGCGTTCGTAAATGACGCAGCGGATTTTTACAGTGAAGTGTTAAAGAACGCTGAAGGGTCTGGGTTCCGGGGCACAAAATTTGAAAGACTAGATGGTTATTACAGCCAGCATATGTCGGGAACACGGCTAACGGACGTTGGTGAATTTGTTCGCGTTATGTTGGGTGAGTCTCCAATTGAACCAATGTTGGCGGATGATGTGCATCGCATTTTGTCGGGAGCGATGCGCGAAGCAGCCGAACGTTTACGCAACGAACAACTGGCTCAACCAGTCAGAAGTTTGTTGGAACCCGCATTGTTTGAACGTGGCATCAGCAGCACGTGGTTCAACCCATCAACGTACGACGAAGGTTATTGGCTGCTCAGCGATTTCTTAATGAACACAAATCAAAGAAATATGAGTTTTGATCCGCGTGCTGCCAGTCAAGCATTACAAGATTTTTATATTGATGATGTGCATCGTTCAATAGCGGCCCGCACACAAGGCGGATTACCTCCTGCAAACAAATCAACTGTAGCCACTAATGCTGAACTTGTTACTCGTTTGCAAGATCAATACAATGCACGATTTTATCGTCCCGAAAACTCGGACGTTTTGCAATCAACAGATTTTAGTGTTGCGGTTCCACAAGGAACTGTCGCAAATCCTGTGCCGCAAAACATGACACGGTATTTCTTTCCTGAACTACGCAACACCGATAAACTTGAAGCCGCAATTAGGCAGCTTCGTGAACAGACTGGGTTCTTTGACATTGCTCGGGTAATTGAAAATCCAGACGGATCGTTGGTATTAAACCAAGTCCAGATCGAAGAATTGACACGGCTGCTTGTCCGCAACCAAGTTGATGCTGGTCCGCCAGTTGGTGTGATAAGTCGGATGACTGAGAATCAACGCGTACAGTTGTTAACGCCTTTTGTTGAACAAGCGTTGCTTTACCCAATGGGTTCCGTTAATCAAGTCATCCGCTCGTTGGGTGTTGCTGATCCGCAAGTTGCGTGGTGGATTACGGGTGCATTGTCAAATATTCGAGCCGACATTATGGCTGGCGGCATGAAAGGCATGAACCAGATTGACGTGCGTACGTCTACTGTGATGCTTGGCGACAGCCCAAATTTTGGTTCACGTCAGCAGTTGCTTCCCGAAACCTACGGCATTGAAACATACCGTTTAGAACCAGCATTGCAAAATCAAGTTTCATACGTGTCTGGAAATATTCTTGCTGACGGAACGGTAGGTGTTCACCGAGATACAGCAATTGCTGAATGGACGAGCCGCAGCATTGAAAGCGACATGCATTTATTTGCGAAAGGTTCTAAAGAAGAATATCAAATTATTGCTGATGTCTACCAATTAAATTCTACTACTGGCGAGCTTGATTTGATTCCTCGCGGCACAGTAGTTGACTCATCCGTCCGTCAATTGTTTGATGCTGATGGGCAGCGAATTGATTACAACGACAAACGGTACTTGAAAGTAGTTGGTTCACAACAAGAAGATTTGAACTGGGCATTGTTAGGTCCAATGATCGTTGATTATTGGGAAGGCAGAGGGGGACGGCATCAAGTCATTCCTACCGGCGCAGCAGATATTGCAACTAACAGCATTATCCCCGACGCAGATTTTATTCCCACTCGTCACAGTCGCGTCGATCACGTTGAGCAAATCAACAAGTTTGATAGACCGAATATTGTGATTGGACGACAGTATTCGCTTGAAAAAGTTAACAAGATGTCGCAATTTGTTGACAACTTTTTTGAGAAACAAGTTGGTCCTGCGATTGACGCAATCGTCCGCAACCCAATGTCGTTTGCCGCGTACCACGAGGCACGGTTGACGAACATGAGCTACTTGCCTGATTTGTTAGATAGGCAAGTTATAGATGCGTTAACTAACGATGTGCGTTTGCCTGATGGCCGATTAATTCCGGGCGAAACCTTGATTGATCCCGCAATTTTAGATGAAATCATTGACGGTTACTTGCCGTATATGGACCCTGATACAGCACGAGCCGCTGCAATTTACCATGTATTAATTGAAGCCGTAGACGAAAATGCTCTTGCCTACTACAAAGAAGGGTTGATTACTGGCAACGCTGTTCGTGACGCTTCCACCTACGATTATTATGTTCCGGGTACTACTGGTCCAGAACGCATTGAATGGGACACTCCCAAAACTGGAAACGAAACAGCGATCCCCAAACAATTGCCCGAGGGTTTAAATTCGTTAAATATTTCGAACGAAATGCTTGATGCTCTTGCAACAATGCAAAAACACATTGAGCTAATTGATCGTTCCGCCGCGCAAAAAGCTATCCGCAATGTTGTTCCATTTATTGACTCTGCTGAGTTCAGATCAGTTTGGTCAGTAAAGATGAGCAACTTGTTGCCGTTCTGGTATGCCGAAGAAAACTTTATGAAACGTTGGTTGCGTGGAGCCAACAACGGCATGTTCGGAATTGACCAAGTAGTTAAAGCCCAGTATGCAATCAACGGTTTGATGAATGCTGGCATCATGTACGAAGACAACGGAACCTATTATTTCAACTGGCCCGGAAGTGCAATGATCAACGAAATCGTTGGCACTGTATTTCGCGTCCCATTGTCTGGCACAGCATTACGCAGCCGAGCGGACAGTCTGCTTCCCGGTATTAACCCAGAAGCAGGCCGCGTGTCCGGTGGCCCACTATTAAACATCCCAGTGTCAGCATTTACCTATGTGCTTGGCGAAATTGCTCCGAGCCTCAAAGACGAAACAACCGAATTCCGGCGACACATTTTAGGTGACATCGGATCAACACAATCGTGGGAAAACCAGTTTGTGCCTGCAAGCGTACGACGTTTGTGGCGAACATTAACAAGTTACATGGGCGAAGATCGTTACGACGAAGCACTCATGGCAAATATGGTTAATGCCGCCATTAACCTTGATGCAGCTGGTTTGGGTTACGACGAACAAGCAACCGAAGAAGAACAACAAGTATTTTGGGACCGTGTTCGCACTCAAGCAAGATTCCACATGTTTGCTCAATTCGTGTGGGGTTTGTTCTTGCCGGGAAATCCACAAACAATTGAAACGTTGCAAAGCCCGTTCTCATTTGAGAACATTACGGGAGTTGGATTAGAAAATCCAAGCAGTGTTGTCAAAGGAATGTACCTTGATTACATTCGTACGTGGGGTGTAGATGAAGGCACGTTGCGATTCTTGCGCGAGTTCCCGGACGCAAACATCAACTATGTTGTTAATCCTGAAGCGTATCTAGTGTCGCGTTCTGAAACCGTATCAGGTGCGCCGTTGCCGCCCAACGAACAAAACCTTGTTTGGTTTACAGAAAACGAACAATGGATTAAATCATTGCCGCAAGCTTCGATTTGGTTTGTGCCAAACAAGTCTTACGAAAACGAAGAGTGGAATGATTACGCTTGGGCGGAACAATTTAGTAGCGATCTTCGTATCAAAAAAACGCCGCAAGATGTTATGGATGCTATTCATTTCCGTCGTGCGGCCCCAGCGTATTTCTTGCGAAAAGAAGCATACGAACAAATGCGTGCTGATGCGGGTGATAACGCAGAATTAAAACGGCTACTTGATGCTGATTGGGAAATGCAAAGCGCAAGCTATCTGCGCACTCATCCCATTTTTGCTCGCATGTTAGCTAATCGTGACGGCCAGCAACAGCGGCTGGAAACAATCGATCAAATGAGAGTTGCGTTAAACGATCCAGCTGCGCCTACGTCACCGTGGACTCCGGCTATTCGGGAATTGTTTAATAAGTGGAACGAGTTCCAATTAGTGCAAAGCGAGCTAGCACTTGATCGCAGTAACCGTAGCGAGGAAGTTCGGGCGTATAATCGTACGAGTATGCAGAATTGGGTTGACGAATGGTTGATTCGTAATCCGCAGTTGGAATCGTTGTGGGTGGCTATTTTTAAACCGGAGACTGATTTGTAATGGGTATTCAAATTGATATTGATCCCGCTCTTGAAAGCGCACCAAGTACTGGTTCGCCTTTAACTGTTGAGCAAGCAGCAAAACAAATTAAAAGCTATTTGAACAATCCAGCATTGTTCAATGTGCAAGTTGATCAAAACTACGAAATTACGTTGGATGAGTTTACAACTCTTATTGCCGAATCATTACCAGAAACGTTGTTAACTCCAACAACCTTGTTAACTATTGACTACCGCTATTTGGTAAACGAAGCAGCAACAAATGAAGCTACTCCGCCACAGATCAAATCATTTTTAGTTGATCAACAAATTGGGAATCAAATTAATGAAGGTTACATAAACCAGTACGCTAACAGTACGGGCATGCAAGTTGATTTGATTCGTAGCCAATGGGCTACCACTGCGCCAGAACCAGTTCGTTTAACGTTGAGCCCATTACCGACAGGACAAGAAACGGTTGCTGGTGCTGGTATGCCGGGTTCTTTTTATAGTCCAGAGATGATGGCTGCTTTGGCTGGCACGCAGTCTAGCCGCGCTTATTCAAACGAAGATTTTATAAAACTGTTTCAGTTTGACAGCAATTGGCAAAACGCTTGGAACATTTTTATGGATCAGCAAAGCAAGGGATATTTTCCAAGCGATGATGCTGACGTAGAACCAACACCGTTGTACAATTTTACGTGGGAAACCGCTGCTCCTGATCCGGGTTCGATCATGGGTTCCGATGCGGAACGTGGTCCGACAGGTGTGTTGGGTATTCGCAATCGTGTTCGCAATATGAGTCCTGAAGAAGTACAAGTGTTTGTTACCAAAATGCATATGGCTGGTATTTTTGAAGATATCGGTGCGTATCCGGATCGTGCGTTTTCTGGTTCTGACCAGTTCATTCAGCTTGGTTTGGATCGGATTATGGCGTTAAGTATTGAGCAGGGCGGTATTGGTTTGGAAGAAGTGTTGCGGAGGCGCACTGACGAACGCAAAACTAATCTGTTAGACAGAGTGCAGAATGCTAATATTTCTGTTGTGCAAGAAACACTTCGTTCAATTGGTGTCAATATTTTGGGTCGCCCGTTGACGCAAGAGGAATCGTTGCAGGTGTTAGCAAGCCTTGAAGAACTAGCACCGGAGTTTGCCGAGGCCCAGTTGGGCAAGGGTGTATCTGTTGAGGACATTATCACAGATATTGAAACTGTTGACGAAGAAGAAATGTTGACGTATTCGCGGGTTGTTGAGGACATGTTTAAACAGCAGGCAGGTAATTTCCGTGGATATAACAGAACGCGTTCTGTTGGAGATTATTTACGGTCGCGTGATCGTGGTGGTAGTGCTGCTAATGATGGCGGATATTCACCTACTGCGTTTGAAGCATCTGTAGAAACCGTTGAAGATATTCAGGGAGCGTTAGAAAATGGCTGACGGCGAGGATAAGAACGTTCCCGGTTCGATCCGGTCTATTGAAGGCGGCGAAGCTGCTATCGCCGAGGTAGGCGGAATTCCGTATCGGCCTGTAGACCATTTGATTCCTAACGTTGATGACGAAGATTACCAGTCATGGTTTCTTGGGTTTAACAATGCCGCGTATCTTCAATACGCTGATGAAACGTTTATTGACGAAGACGGTGTGCAACGCAAAGCCGGAGATTTTTTCTTTGAGTTGTTAAACGATCCGGGTTATACCGAGGCAACAATTGGGCCGCGTCTTGAATATGTGCTTTCACCGCGTGAAGTAAATGGTGTTTTGTATCGTGGGGCTACATGGTTTAACGATTGGGCGGAATCATTTGTTGATAACGAACAACGCATTATTGATTTTAACAATAGTGATGGTGCAGCTCAAGCTAATCAAGTTGCTAACGTTGCCGCAAACATTCGAGATCGTTCAGCCAAATTGGGTCTTGTACTTACAGAAGACGACGTGCAGCAAATGGCAACTATTGCGGTTACGTCGAACTGGAACGACGCTCGCATTTTAGATCGTTTATTAGAAAACTTTAATTACGGCGAACTGCAAACGGGTGACATCACTACGTTTGTAGACAATCTTGAAATGATGGCAACTGATTATCTTGTAACATTCACACCGGATCGTTTGCAAGATATGGCACAGCGTGTCTTTTCCGGCGAGTTAAGCGAAACAACCGTGAATCAAATGATTCGTGATCAAGCGGCTGCTGAAATGCCGTTCTTGCAAAGTTATCTTGATCGCGGGCTAAAACCAATTGATGCATTCGGATCGTTAATTGGTACTGCTGCTAAAGAATTAGAAATGGATTCATCAAACATTAGTTTGATGGACCCCAAATGGCGTGACGTAATGATTAAACAAAACGATGACGGCAGTAATCGTCTTGCCACTATGTCCGAGGTGCGAACATTTGTTCGTGATCTCCCAGAGTGGCAAAACACTGAGGCTGCTCGCAACACAGCACAAGAATTAGGTGTAGCACTTGGTTCAATTTTTGGACGGGGTTTCCGTAGAGGTGGTTTCTGATGGTTATTCCAGCTGATCTTGCAGCGTTCTTGCGTAGTCGTGCGCCCAAAACCGCACCAAAACCTGTCACATCTGTACAGATTGGCGGTGGAGGTCGCAGGCCAAATCAAACGTTACAACAGTATCGTGCAGAAAAAGCAGCTGCTGCTGTAACTCCTTCACTGGAACCTGCACCTGAACCAGCGTCCGAACCAGCGCCCGAACCAGCGCCCGAAGCGTCAGCACCGGTATCAGCACCTGCTGCAACTCCTGCGGACACAACTAATCCATTGCAAGACGAAGTTGATGCGCTTCGCCAAGAACTCGCCGATTTCCAGCAGAGTTTACAAGATGATCGACGCGCTGGTGTATATCGTGAACTTGAATCATATTTGCAAGCTATTGGTTTGGGTTCGTTAATGCAAACTGATTCGAATGGCAATCCAACAGGATGGTTATGGGAACAAGTTAAAAGCGGTGTAACAAGTTCTGCATCACTAGAAATTGCGTTACGTCAAACTCCTGAATTCCAGCAACGATTTGGAATTATTTTAGAACAGCAGCGGCGGGCAGCCGCAGGCGAAAACGTGTACGTAATGACCCCAGCCGAAGTGCTTGCATACGAAGTGGACGTATCACAAGCGTTCCGTACTGCGGGTTTGCCAACATCTTTTTACGATACTCCCGGAGAACTTCACCAGTATTTAAGCAACAATCTTTCTGGCGAGGATGTTGTCGGACGTATTGAAACAGCGTTTAATTATGTTGTTACGGCCCCTCCGGAAGTGCGCGCTAAGTTTGAAGAATTTTACGGGGTCGGACAAGGTGACATTGCGTTAGCAACGTACATTCTTGATCCTGATATCGCGGTGCGCGAGCTTGAAAAAGCTGGACGTACAGCGTACGCAGCTGGTGTAGCAGAAAGGTATGACATTCAGTTGGCACGTCAGCAAGCAGAACGTATTGCTGAAACTCCCTTAACTAACGTGGGCATTTCTGAAGGGCTGCAACAGATTGCTGCTCAGGCACCGTTGTTTGCTGAGTCGGTTGGCGAAGCAGTTGATTTAACTGCGGAAGAAACTGGTGTTGCTGCCGTCTTTGAAGGTTCGGGTGAAGCACGTACAGCATTAGAACGCCGATTGGCACAACGTCAAGCCGTAAACCGCGCAACTGTTGGCGGCGCAATTACTACGTCTGCTGGTGTAATTGGTTTAGGTGTCGGCAACTAACCGGCAACTGTTTAATGGTACAATGCGAAACACCAAACGATAGGAGTAGTTATGTACGGAGCTAAGAAAAAGCCTGCCAAAAAGATGGCTGCAAAGAAAGTTGCTAAGTCCGCAAAGAAAAAGACCAGCGGGAAGGGAATGTACAAATGAGTTACACGATGTGTTCACACGACAAGGGATCGCGTTCTGGCAGCAAGGTTGTTGTTGGTTCGTCGTCTAGCCACAAGTCGGGTTTGGCTTCTACGCCTAAGCCGTCGGGTGGCACGAAGGTGTCGGGCAAGTAATACTTGCGTAACATCAAACTATTGACGTAAACTTTGATCAACATATTCCGGGTGAGCTATTTCAGTGTGTGCTCTTTGGGCCGCTGGTTTGGCCTCGGGTTTTGTGTCGGGTTACCGGCACCCCATCATCGGCTGTCCGCGCAAGTCGATTGTAGGGAAAGTCGCGAGTAATAAACAATTTGGAGAACCATGAGTGAGGAAAACGAAGTGACCGAAGACGGGGCACCTGATCACATTAAGCAGTTACGTGCTGATGCGGAAAAGGGTCGGAAGCTTGAGTCCATGCTTGCCGATAAGGAACGTGAGATTGCGTTTCTTCAGGCGGGAATCAAGACTGATACCAAACTTGGTGCAATGCTGATGAAAACGTATGAGGGCGAGTTAACGTCTGATGCGATTAAAGCTGAAGCAGCGGAACTGGGTTTGATTGACAAGACTGATGATCCGGTTGAGTTCGGTGAGGATTCTCCTGAGGCCCAGTTGCAGCAGGCTCGTGAGAATTTGTCGGCTGGGCGTACTGCTACGACTGAGGTCCGTGGAGTGAACGCTGTAGATGCGGCGTTTGCCGAGTGGAACGATTCTCGTAAAGAGGGTATGTCTAGCGGTGAGGCTCAGGACATGGCGTTTGCGTCGTTTATTGCGGCGGCGGCTCGTGGCGATTCATCCGCCCAGTTTGATGAAGGAGCGTGGCGACAGAAATCTGCGATGTACGGACACGGATCAGGGTGATCCACGAACCGGGATGCACGTGTGGCAAGTATGCCTGCGAACTCAGAGCCAAAGGGATCACTGTTTCTCCTAAGGCTACTCCAACACAGCACAACCGGAAGAAACCAGCAGAGCACACCAACAATAGTTGGGAACGTGGAGTTGCTGGCGAAAATCGTGGACACGGAACTTTTATGCCGTACCTCAACGAAAAAGGTAAGCCACTCCCCATTAAACAAGGGTCGGAACAACGACACAAAATCCGAGAAATACGGCAGAAACAGAAGGCCGGAACCTTCAAAGCCGTTTAACCTAATGGGAGAAAATCATGGCTGAGGTTGCTACCAACCCGCTTAACTCAACCCACTTGTCGGTTGAGACGAAAATCAACATTGATGAGCTTATCTACATGCTCAACCCGGATGACCTGCCGCTTCTTGGCGGTGTCAACAGCGACGGTTTCCCTGTCGTTCCGCGTCAGCCTGTCGATAACACCGTTTTCTACTGGTTAGAGGACGAGTTCCTGACCCCCCGTACCACTGTCGCTACCGCCACCGTGACCAATGTTGCCACCAGCTTCGATGTGGCTGCTGGCGCTGGCGAGCGTTTCGCTGCCGGTGACGCGATCAGCATCGGTGACGAGGTTCTGTACATCTCCGGTGTGTCCAACGACACGCTGACCGTGAGCCGTGGCGCTGCCGGTACGACCGCTGCCGCGTTCGTTGCTGGCGCTGAGGTTGTCGGACTTGGCACCCTGCTTGCTGAAGGTTCCATCGGTGACGAGCAGTTCAGTGGCCGGACCAAACTGTCGAACTACACGCAGATTTGGACCTCCAAGATTCAGATCACCCGTACCGCTCAGCGTATCCCGAAGTACGGTATCGCTAACGAGTTGGCCCGCCAGACCCGTAAGATCATGCTGGCTGAGGGTGTCAACATGGAGCAGTCCGCTCTGTACGGTGTCAAGTACCAGTCCGGTGCGACCCGTTCGACCGGTGGCCTCAAGCAGTTCATCACCACCAACACCTTCAACAACGCTGCGTCGGGCGACTGGCTCACCGTTGGTGAGGTTGAGCGTGTCCAGCAGATCGCGTACGACGCGGGCGGTCAGTTCACCGCCATCGTGTCCAACCCCGCGAACTTTGCTGCGCTGAACAACCTTGCTGGTGCCGAGCGTATCCAGACCGTCACCATCGAGGACGAGCGTCGTGGCCGTCGCCGCGCCACCTCGGTCATCACCGAGTTCGGTGAGGTCCTGCTGGTTCGCAACCGGTACTGCAAGGCTGCTGACGCGTTCGGTATCAACCGTGAGAACGTAATCTACCGTGTGTTCCAGCCGATGATCATGCAGCCCCTCGCCAAGACCGACGACAAAGACAACTACATGTTTGTCGCTGAAGGCGGTTTCGAAGTTAAGGGTGAGCGCCACATGGCGCGTTGGACCGGACTTGATTCGACGGCTTCGCTGCCGACCGATCTCGTCTGATCGCTGCTGACAACATAGTCGTGGGGGGAAGGCCACTTGCCTCCGGTGGTCTTCCCCCCACAACGGAACAGAGGTAACACATGAGTATTTCTAATTACGCTGAGAACGCAATGCTTGATGCTTTGCGGAACACCTCGTTTGCGGTAGCGGCCACGTATCTTCAGCTTCACACGGGCGATCCGGGTGAGGATGGTACGGCTAATGGTGCGACTGAGAGCACTCGTCAGGCGGTGTCGTTTGCTGCGTCGTCGGGTGGGTCGATGGCTTCGTCGGCTAACGTGACGTGGACCAACGTTTCTACGACGGAAACGTATACGCATTGGTCGATGTGGGATGCGTCTACTGCTGGTAACTGTTTGTGGACTGGTTCGCTTGCGTCATCGGCTTCGGTTGATGCGGGTGACACGTTCCAGATTACGAGCTTGACTTTGACGTTGGACTGATATGGCGACGAATTTTCCTGCGTCGCTTGATTCGTTGACGAATCCGACTAGTTCGGATTCGTTGAATTCGCCTTCTCATTCGGCGCAGCACGCGAACTCGAATGATGCGATTGAAGCTTTGCAGGCGAAGGTTGGTGTTGATTCGTCTGCGGTGACTTCGAGCTTGGATTATCGGGTTGGTCGTTTGGAGACGTTTCCGATTCAGTTGAACGGTCAGACGATCAGCGCGGATTATACGATTCCGTCGGGTTATAACGGTGTTTCTGCTGGGCCTGTTACTATTGCGAGTGGGGTTACTGTGACGGTTTCTTCTGGAAGTGCGTGGGCGGTTGTATGAGTACGTTGAGTGTTGGTGATCTTGAAGGGTTGGCGGCGAACAGTAATGTTATTTCTGTCCCTACCGGTCATACGTTGAATGTTGCTGATGCGGGTGCTTTGCAGATTGGTGGTTCTGGCGTTGTTAATGCCGGGTTGGTGCCGTTGGCAACTAGCACTTTTTCGGCAGTATCTAGCGTTGAGATTGACGATGTGTTTTCGTCCGATTATCGGAACTACAAGATCACGCTCCGCATTTTGACGCTTAGTGCTTCCACAACGTTGACGGCCCAGTTGCGTTCGGGCGGTACCACTGTGACTTCAGGCTACAATACCAACCGTTTGTATTCTTATGGATCCAACGTCGGGGGTGGTGAAAACCCCTCAGGGACTGATGATTGGTATATGGGGAGTCCTCACAACGCTTACAATGACAGATGTGGCTTTGAGATGACATTGTTTGACCCGTACAGCACAGATGTGAAGTTGGCGACGGCGCAGGGCACATACCGTGACAGCACGTATCACGTTTCATATACGAATGGCTACTACGCAGGTACCGCAGGCCTGTGTGACGGAATCCGTGTGGCCGTTTCAGGAACGTTCGGTGGAACACTCAATATTTATGGATTGGTGGACCCGTCGTGAGCAATCAGAAACTTGTGATCAACGCTAAGACTGGTGAGCAAACTCTTGTTGCTCTCACTTCCGATGAGATTGCAGAACGTGAAGCGCGCCATGCAAGACATGAAGCAATGATGGTTGAACGTGAATTGCGGGAGGCCGCTCGTCAGTCTGTTATTGAGAAGTTGGAGGCTTTAGGATTGACCGTTGATGAGATTCGGGAAGCCTTTGGTTTGGAGGCCCCCCAGTGAGTACGTTGAGGTTCAACACTTGGCAGGATACGGGGGGCACGGAGGTTGCTAACTCGACGTTGGGTACCGGCAAGATTTTGCAGGTCGTGTCTACCACCAAGACTGACACGTTTACAGCGGCAACCGACAACGACGGAACACCCAACGCCCAATGGACATCGGTGACAGGACTCACCGCAACAATTACACCGACTTCAGCAACTTCAAAAGTGTTAGTTTTGGTGGAACTTAGCGTTGGTTATCTCATGTCGTATCGCATCACCCGTGGTGGTACTGCTATTGGTGTAGGTGCTGCTGCGGGCAGTCGCCAACAGGCAACAAGTGGAGGCGGCAAAGACAACACCTACTACTTAGAAAATGTGTCTGGTGTTCATCTTGACAGCCCTGCAACAACGTCTGCAACCACTTACGGTGTTGACATTGCCAACAACTCAAGCACCGCAACAACAATCACGCTCTACATCAACCGTATGCAGAATGATTTTGACAATACTGCAACGTCTAGAGGCATTTCCACCATTACTCTTGTGGAGGTGTCAGCGTGATTGACTACACTGCCATTCTCACCGCCAACTATGAAGGCTCCGCATGGAGTCTGAACGGCGACACCTACGACGGCCTCACATGGCTGAGCGATACGCCCAAGCCTACCCAACAGGAGTTAGATGATGCGTGGCCTGCTGTCCAGCAAGCCCGACAGGACGCTATTGCTGCCGAAGCTGCTGCTAAACAATCCGCTATCGACAAGCTTGCGGCTCTCGGTCTTTCGGTGGATGAAATCCGGGCCGCGTTTGGTTTGGGGGGTGACTGATGGCTTCTATTCTTCGTTTTGATAATTGGCAGAATTCTGATGGTACGTCTATTGCTACTACTGATGCTTCTGGGAATATCAGTTTTGCTGGTTCGGGGGCAGGCAAGATTTTGCAGGTGGTGTCAACGGCAAAGACCGACACTTGGTCGGGAAGCGTCACTGCAGAAGCATTTAGCAGCAACATCACCGGCCTAGAAGTGACGATTACGCCGACTTCCGCGACTTCTAAGGTGCTGATCATCTGCCTTCTTCACGCCAGTCACGGCAATTACGGTCAGGCAAACTGGCGTCTGGTTCGCAACGGCACTGCGGTTGGTGTAGCGGATGCGGCAAGCAGCCGCCCCCAGTTGACGAGCGGACTCCAACCATCCGACGTTACCTCGGCAACCGCCACGCCGCAGATGAACATGGGCGCGCATTACTTGGATAGTCCTGCCAGTACCTCGGCTTTGACCTATGGCGTACAACTTTACAACGTGAACCCGACTGGCACGTTTTACGTCAACCGCACCCAAAACGATGGCGATTCGACATCGCGTGGCCGTTGGGTCTCAACGATTACCGCTATGGAGGTGTCAGCGTGACTGACTACGCCGCCGTGCTAAGTGAGAACTATCCCGACGCAATTTGGGAACTAAATGGCGACGCTTACGACGGACTCACATGGCTGTCTGACAGTCCGAAGCCGACGCAGGCCGAGTTGGATGCCGCATGGCCTGCCGTACAGCAAGCTAAAACTAATGCTGTAGCGGCTGAAGAAGCAACCCGTCAGTCTGCTGTTGACAAGTTGGCGGCGTTGGGTTTGACCGTTGATGAGATTCGGGTTGCATTCGGATTGGGTGGTGAATAATGGCTACTAACTTTCCTGCATCGCTTGACACGCTGACTAACCCGTCGGCTACTGACACGTTGGATTCGCCGCCGCATGATGAGCAGCACGCTGACGCTAATGACGCTATTGAGGCGTTGCAAGCGAAGGTTGGTGTTGACGGTTCTGCCGACACTAATTCGTTAGATTTCAAAGTAAACAATATTACGCCGCCGTATCCGGTGGTGTTTATGCTGATGGGAGCCTGAGCTATGGCTACTGCTTATAAGGTTTTGGGTCAGGTGGCTCCGGCTGCGACGACCGCAACGGCTATCTATACGGTGCCGTCGGCTACTGAGGCGGTGGTGTCTAGCATCGTCGTTTGTAACCGGTCGGGATCTCAGGCCACGTTTCGCCTGTCGGTTAGACCAAACGGTGCAGTGTTGGCAAACGAGCATTATCTTACTTATGACGTTGGAATTGCTGCAAGTGATACAATGATTTTGACTATTGGTTTAACGCTTGATGCGGCTGATATTGTTGAGGCGTATGCCTCATCTAGTAACTTGACGTTTCATGCTTACGGGTCGGAGATTTCGTAATGGCAATTACTTCGGTTAAGTCTGCGTTTTTGTCAACCGCGAGTCCCGGTTACGGTTTATTTCCTGATGGGGTTGCTACTGGCGCAGCTGGTGGCACCTCATCGACCATTACTATTGATGGCGAATCATATACTTTGTTGGAATTTACTGCATCTGACACTCTTGTTGTTACCGAACCGGGAATGTTTGACGTTATTGTTATTGGTGGCGGTGGAGGCGGAGGTAGTCCTGACTCAGCAGGCCCAGACCGAGTTCCCGGCGGCGGTGGTGCTGGCGGTTTTGGACAGCAAAGACTATATCTAGATGCTAATACACCTATTGTTATTGGTGGAGGCGGAGCAATAACAAATAATGGTGTTTGGGGAACTGGAAGTATTAGTCGTCTGGGACAGTTTATTGTTGAAGCTGGCGGTGGTGGCGGATGCATCCGGGCACCAGGCAGTGGTGGTCCCGGCGCGTCTGGTGGCGGCGGCATGTATCAAACTGTTGGCGGTGCAGGCAATGGTGTGACTGGCAACAACGGTGGAACTGGCGGTGCTGCTAGCGGCGGGGGCGGCGGAGGTGCCGGAGCCGCAGGAAATAACGGCACTTCTGCTGATGGTGGTGCTGGTGGTGCTGGCCTTGACGCTTCGGCGTTTCGTGGCGAGGCCGCAGGTACTACTTATTATGCTGGTGGTGGCGGTGGTGGTGAAAATACTGCTGGGCGTGGAGGTGCTGGGGGCATCGGTGGTGGTGGTGTTGGTGGCGCTCCTAACGGTAGCGCTGGTGGTGCTGGCACTGCTAATACTGGCGGCGGTGGCGGCGGTGTAGCTACTGGCGGCTCTGGTCTTGTTTTAGTGAGGTTTAAGAACTGATGGCACATTTTGCACATATAGAAAACAACGTAGTTCAACAGGTTATTGTTATTTCTGATAACGTTTGTCCTGACCCTGCTCCTGACAACGAATCAGCAGGTCAGGCGTTTATTGCTGACGTTCTTGGGTTGTCCGGCACTTGGCTTCAAACGTCGTACAACGGAAATTTTCGTGGTGCCTACGCTGGTGTAGGTTTTATTTATAATCCTGATCTTGACGAATTTGCAGAACCGCCTGAACCTTCTGAGCCGGAAGCTCCGTAAGGTAGAATAGGTGCGCTATGGCCTCTAATTTTCCCACTTCGCTTGATGCGTTTACAAATCCGTCGTCTACTGATGCGATGGATTCTGTGTCGGTGCCTCATGCTACCCAACATTCGGATTTGAATGATGCTGTGGAGGCGTTGCAGGCGAAGGTTGGTGCGGATTCGTCTGGGGTTGTGTCGAGCCATGATTACAAGATTGCCCAGTTGGAGGCGGACGAATCGCTAGTCAAAGTAACGTCAGCAACATTCAGTGGTTCGTCGGCTGTTGCGTTTGCTTCGGACGTGTTTACAACCGACTATGACAACTACCGAATTCTTTTTGAATTTATTCCTACAGCAACTTCTGCTCTGGCTTGCCAACTAAATGTTTCTGGGTCAGCCCAAAGTTCAAATTCCTATTTTGGAAGTTACTGGGAAATTAGAACGGGTGCTCTTTTTGGGGCCAATCCAGGAACTAGCCACACGATTATGCACGCAAACGCTTCGACTCCTGCTAACAATTCATTGTCTATTGATATTTTCAAGCCTGCTACGGCTGCGGTCAGAACTGGATGGCACGGAACTTTCTATGGTTCAAATAGTGCAGGAAGTTTTGCCGCAGGGATAACAGGAGCAGAATATAATGTTGCGGAAGCGCACGACGGTCTGACGTTTACGCCTGCGACTGGAACAATTACGGGAAAGTATACGGTCTATGGCTACAAATGACCTAACAATCAACGTTGGTGGTGTTGAGCGCCCAATGACCGACGAAGAAATAACTCATCACCAGAACGTCATTGACGATCTGCAAGCACAAGCTGACGCTGCAGCCGCTAAAGAAGCTGCCCGCGCTTCCGGGGTAGCCAAACTTGAAGCTCTTGGACTCACCGTGGACGAGGTGTCCGCAGTCTTCGGAGTCTAACAATGGCACGGCTGTACGAGTCGTCCACCGACTACGAAGAAAACGTAACTTACGCAGGCGACACCCTCGCCTCCGACCGGTACGACTCCGAAGCCGACTACGACCGTATCACCGTCACCTACGAAGGCGCAGTCAGCGCCGGAGCTTTCAACGGATACGCCAACACAACTGCCACGTATCGCAGCACGCTTGGTTACAACGGCGGTGCGCTGTTCCAACGAACCGCAACATCTTCTGGTGTTGGAGGATCGTCAACAACAATCGTTATTACCCGTGTCCGCACGTCTACGGGATCAGGAACTGGCACATCGTCTGCCTTGTGGCTCAACACCATTCCGCGTTCCGCTACTGGCACAGGTAACGGTGCGTCAGGCGGCGGAGCAACCGGATTCACTACCGTGTTCCGCACCAGTACTGCGACAGGTGCAGGCGCATCGTCCAGCGTATACCTGCACACCAACAACCGTGCTGCTTCTGGTGCAGGTGCAGGCACACACAGCATCGTGTCCGCCAAAACCGTGCAGATGCAGCTCATTGACTATGGGCGTGGCCGTTCTGTCACTGTCAAACTTACGAGCCGGACACGCACTAGCAGCGGGGTAGGCGAATCGTCTACAATTGCTGTCAGGAGATTACGTAAAATGGCACGATACACTGTTAACAATGTGATTGAACGGGTGCGCCGTCAGTTGAACTCGTCGTTGCGTCACGAATTCAACGTGCTGTCGGTGTCAGCCAGCCAGTCCGACACGACATTTACGTTGCAATACGATTTAACTCCTGCTGTTCGTGCCGGAGCAATCCTTAGCATTGGTTACGAACTGTTGCGTGTCACCGATGTGAACGCCAGCTTAAAACAAATCACGGTTATTCGTGGCTGGCATGACTCGCCCACCGAATCGCACGAAGCCGGTGACGAACTGTTAGTCAACCCGCGTTTCAGCAGGTTCGACATTTTTGATGCGCTTATTGACGAGTTAGCATCATGGGAAACCGAACTGTACCGTGTCGTTTCCTACCAGTGGACGGTCACTGAGGATCAAGACACCATTGAAATTCCCGCCGACTATGAAGATGCTGTCGGTTTGGTGCAGGTATACCGGCAGTGGGACACGTCAGATTCAACTGCATGGCCATCAATCAAGTTCCGTTTACAGCGTGGCGTGGTCGGCGGATGGGATGCGGTCACCGCTTCCGGTCTGCTGATTCGTTTAATCACAAAGAACAATCATGTTCCGGCAGGCAAAATCCATGCCCTGATTGCGTTACCGTTTGACATTGCCGAACCGTTATCCGAGTCGTCAAACCTTGTCAGTATCCTCGGATTGTCACCGTCACAAGTTGATCTGTTGGTGCAGGGGATTAAACTGCGGTTGTTGTCGGACGACGAAAACATTCGCGGTTCACGGCTTGGTGCCGATTCGTCCCGCATGGACGCAATCAACCCTGTCAACGCCACCACCGAAATGGTGCAGACTGCACGAGCTAATTACATTCGCAGGTATCAGGAAGAAGTTACGAAACTGCGTGCACGCTACCCGATGAAAGCGTGGTAATCCGTGGCCGAAATCACTCATCGGCTGTATCCGGCCACACCGTTTCTTGAAGGCCAGTTAGGTTTAACGCCTTCCGCGTCAGGACCGTTTGATACATACGTCCGCAACCCACCTAAAACCGTTTTCTTGAACGGACAGATTTACAGTGTTGAGTTAGAAAACTATCGGCACTCTGGTTTGCCAACGTTACGTGAAGGCGTGGTGCTGTCAGAAACACCATCGGACACGTTGTTTAATCCGAACGGTGGATGGTGGCGTTACCGGTACGACTGGTCACACGGCGCAGGTCAGCTACGTTTAGATCTTGGCGACACCGACGACAAACGTTTTTACACGTCATCAAACATTGATCCGTGGGACGAAGACACTTTACGGTTACAGCCTAGCGTCACGGAAATCCTTGACACGTCGGCCACCTTAACGCAGCCCGTTATGCTCAACCAGTTCGGCAACCAAGTGTATGCCTGCAACGGTGACCGTATTTGGGAATTTGACAACGACCTTGCACCCACAGCACTTGTCACATCAGGTATTGCAAACGTTAAAGCATGGGACTTTGACGGCACCTACATCTGGGCTATCTCAGATACCACTCTGTACAAAATCACGTTAGCCGGAGCTGTCACTACCGAAGCTACTGCTACTGGCACGTTTAACAGTGTCACATTCACGGGCGCAAACCTGCTGGTTTCAGAAGACAACGTGCTAAAAGAATACATCCCAGCGACTACTAGCTTCACCAATATTTACACGCATTACAACACCGAGTTTGTTTGGACCACCGTGTTCAACATCGGCTCCAAAATTTATGTTGGCGGGTACGCATACAACACGAGCAGCCTGTTTAACATGACAACCACAACGAGCGGCGCACTGGCTATTTCCAACCAAGCTGCATCATTCCCGAAAGATGAAAAACTGTACGGTGGTGCAGGATACGGCGGCTCAGGCATCCTCTACAGCAACCACGGCATCCGATTTGCGACAGTCACAGGCGACGGATCGCTCACCTACGGACCGCTCATCGCTACCAACGGACCGGTTCTTGCCATCGAACCGCAAGGCGAATACGTGTGGTTCAACTGGCAACGCGACGACGACCTCATCGAACTCGCACGACTATCACTTACCACGTTCACCGACACGCTGCTGCCCGCATACGCAGGCGACATCAAAACAGACATCGCCGGAGTCAACTGTCGAAGCATCGTACGATTTGCAGCACAAGGCACCACCCCATCAGGTGTCGGCGCAGCAACACCTTATGAAGATTACCAAACCTTGTTTACCGACATTCAAGGCCGAGTGTACGCATCAAATCGCAACGGATATCAAACGTCCGGCGAACTGCACTCCGGCGAAATCTATTTCGGCACGGTCGAAGACAAATCACTCAACGAAATCAACATCAAATTCTCACCGCTCGTTGCAGCGAACAACGAAAAAGTTATCGTCGAAGTACACACCGATCAGCTAGTTGGTTCATACAGCGCCGAGGGTGACGGCGAAACAAACATGACCATCTACGGTGCAGGCATCGAGTTTGATCACATGCATCTTGTGTTGAAATTAGAAAGCGACGGCACATCAACCCCTGCTATTCACCAGTTCCGTGCGAACGCTTCACCCAAACCACCAGCCGTACAGCAATGGGTGGTTCCGTTAATTGTGGCGCAACGCGTCATCATTGGCGACGGGCAAGGCGAATACTACAACTACGACCCGTGGACCGAACTAGAAACCATCAGAAAAGTGTGGCAAAATAAAGATGTTGTGATTTATCGTGAAGGAAATCACGACTACAGAGTACGAATCGATAACTTTGCGGTACAGCCACGCAAATGGGATGACGTTGGCAACTGGCTAGAAGCAATGATCACCGTTCAACTACATAGCGTGGGAACATTATGAGCTACATCCAGAAATCATATGTCGGGGCGGCACCAACCCGCACACTGTCAACTGCAATCAGTGCAGGTGACACCAGCATTGTTATTAACTCTGGCACGGACTGGCCGGATGGTGCGTCATACCCGTTTGTTATTGTCATTAACCGGGGTAACGCGACCGAGGAAAAAATTCTTGTCACGTCCCGTTCCGGTACCACGCTTACTGTTAACAGCCGTGGCTATGACGACACGACAGCGGCTTCGCATGGTGTCGGTGAAACCGTTGAGCATGTGTTAGATGCTCAGACGATTGCGCAGGCTAACCGGTACGTGAACTTGCAGACTGCTAAAGCGCAGCTTGTTTCTCATAACGGCACGAACGCTACGGTGCTTGCTGCGCCAGATATGACTGGCACGGACAACGGCAAAGTGTTGCTGGTCGACTCGACTGATGCGGTCGGTTTTACGTACGGTCAGGTGGACACGGCAGGTATTGCTAACGACGCGATCACCATTGACAAAGTTGCTGACAACGCTGTCGATACCGCCCAGTTAGTCACGGGTGCTGTGACCTCAGACATTTTGGATAGCAACAGTGTTGCAACAAACAAGATTCAGAACAGTGCTGTCACTACCGCAAAGATTGATCCGACCGTGTTGGCTCAGTTCCCGAAAGGCGTTGTCGCCGTTGACTCGTATAGCAACACTGCTGTCACAACTGACACAGAAGTTGCGAGCGTCACGTTTACGGCTGTGTCAGGCCGACAGTATTCTGCGTCAGCCATCATCAAATACGACGACAGCACCGCCGCCGGACAATACCGTGCAT
>Ga0222715_10000659_pt1 | contig 34264 bp, 33 predicted proteins | sample C33_9DmetaG_FD_165056 | JGI IMG/M metagenome (GOLD analysis project Ga0222715, IMG submission 165056) | Estuarine water microbial communities from San Francisco Bay, California, United States - C33_9D | ecosystem: Environmental > Aquatic > Marine > Unclassified | place: USA: California...
CTTTACAGTCTATTCTAATTCCTTTGGTTTTAACGCTAAAATCAGATTTATTTTTAACGTTTGTCAGTGCCTTCTTTAAATCATTGAAGGACTCCTCTTCTGTTTTAGTATTAAGATCTATTCTAACCTCTTTTTGGGAAAATATTTTTTTTTGCTCTTCATCAAAATTTAAAATTTCAAAATCAATTACAGATTCCGCATTTGACTCTTCAATAGACTCTAGCGAATAGTATTCTTTCCTTACTTTATCTCTAAAATCATTAATGTCTTTTTCAGTTACATCGGTTTGAATTTTTTCAATTTCACTTTTTTTTAAATCTTCAATATTGACAATAGGTTTGTGAAAAAAAGATAATGAAAAATTGTATGAATCATTTGGATCTTTAAAGTTAATTTCTGGTTGAATAAGAGATTCAATCTTCTCTTGTTCAACAATTGAGGTTACATTTTTAGAAATTTCATCATTCAGGACTTCGTTTTCAACCTGCATCCCTACTTTGGATTTGATAATATTTATTGGAACCTTACCTTTACGAAAACCAGCTATTTCAAAAGTAGATTGTTTCTCAGTAATTTTATGATCAACTAATTCTTGTATAGACTTTGGATCAAGTGAAACTTCAAATGATGATTTGTAGTCTTTTTTTTCAATATTTTTATAATTCATACTTCCCTAAATCTTTATTGGTGCGCCAGGAGGGACTCGAACCCCCACGGTTGCCCACTGGTTCCTAAGACCAGCGCGTCTACCATTCCGCCACTGGCGCACATGTGGGGCGAGTGAGGGGATTTGAACCCCCGACCTCTGGTACCACAAACCGGCGCTCTAACCAACTGAGCTACACCCGCCACAAAAATTGCATTAATTTATAGTATAGATATTATGCAATTTAAACATTATATTTGGTCATCTTAATATGAAAAAAATTGAAGCAATTATTAAACCCTTTAAGTTAGAAGATGTTAAAGACGCACTAGGAGAAATTGGTCTTAGCGGTTTAACTGTTTCTGAAGTAAAGGGATTTGGTAGGCAAAAAGGCCATACTGAACTCTATCGTGGAGCTGAGTATGTTGTTGATTTTCTACCAAAGGTAAAAATAGAATTAGTAGTAGATGATAACAAATATAAAGAAGCTATCGAAGTCATTATCAAACAAGCCAATACTGGCAAAATTGGTGATGGTAAAATCTTCGTTTATGAAATATCAGAAGCTATTAGAATTAGAACTGGCGAAAAAGGAAAAGACGCCGTCTAAATTTAACCATCCCCATATTTTAAAATTAGGAGCAATTAAATAATGGATAAAAAATCATTACAAAAATTAATCGATGAGAAAGGTATTAAGTATATTGATTATCGTTTTACTGATCCTCTAGGTACATGGCACCACTTCTCTCACCATATTAACACATTCGAAATGGATGTTTTTGAAGAAGGAATAGGTTTTGATGGATCTTCAATCAGATGTTTTCAGTCGATTGAAGCAAGTGACATGATCCTTATCCCTGATATCTCCACAGTCTTTGTTGACCCATTTTTCGCAGACCCTACAATTGTAATTATATGTGATATTCATGATCCAATAACAGGTCAAAAATATGATAAAGATCCTCGTTATGTTGCAAAGAAAGCAGAAGCTTATGTAAAATCTTCTGGGATCGGCGATAGCATTTTCTTTGGTGCGGAAGCAGAATTCTTTCTTTTTAATGATGTACGAATTTCTACAGATCCAAGCAATTCCTTTTTCTCCATTGACTCAGGGGAAGCTGTTTGGAACAAAGGTTCAGATGAAAGACCAAATTTAGGTTATCATATTAAAAATAAAGCTGGATATTTTCCCTGCCCTCCTCATGACACGATGCAAGATGTAAGGTCAGAAATGGTTAATCATATGGTTTCAATTGGTTTGAAGGTTGAAGCGCAACATCATGAAGTTGCAACTGCTGGACAACAAGAAATTGATCTTCGATTTGATACATTACTTTCTCATGCTGATGATATTATGAAATACAAGTATGTTGTCAGAAACACTGCAAAAAGTAATGGCTTAACTGCAACATTTATGCCTAAGCCTCTTTCAAACGATAATGGTTCAGGTATGCATTGCCACCAAAGTATTTGGTCCAATGGTAAGCCAATCTTTTATGCAGATAGCGGTTATGCTAACTTAAGTGATGAAGCTAAGTTTTACATTGGTGGTCTTTTAAAGCATGCTCCTTCTTTATTAGCATTCACCAACCCTACTATTAACTCTTTCAAAAGATTGGTTCCAGGATATGAAGCTCCAGTAAAACTAGCCTACTCAAATAGAAACAGAAGTGCTATTTGTCGTATTCCTGCCTACTCTCCTTCACCTAAAGCAAAAAGAGTAGAGTTCAGATGTCCTGACCCATTAGCAAATCCTTATTTGGCATTTGCAGCTCAATTAATGGCAGGTCTTGATGGTATCAAAAATAGGATTGATCCAGGTGAGCCAATGGACAAAAATCTTTATGATTTACCTCCTGAAGAGCAATCAAAAGTTAAAGAGGTTCCTTCTTCACTAGAAGAGGCGATTAACAACCTTGAGGCAAATCATGATTACCTTCTTGAAGGCAATGTATTTACTAAAGACTTAATTGAAGCATATATTGCTTATAAAAGAGAAGCAGAAATCGAGCCTAACAAATTAGTCGTAACGCCAAAAGAGTACGACATGTATTACGACTACTAAGAATTAATTAAGGAATGCAGCTTTTCTAGATAAGGTTTTTGATCTATTAAAGAAAAGCTGCCTCCTAAATCATCATTTAACATCTTATATCTCAAATCCTTCAACTCCTTAAAATAAGGAAACTTTTTCTTATTTATTCTAAAAATATCTTTTGTTATTTCAAATAACTGGAAAAGGTCTTTCAAAATTTCACTTGGTTTTTTAAATTCAAGTAGTTTTAGAACATAATCAAAATCTATTAAATGAAATTGATCTATAGTTTGAAGTTTTTTAATTTGAAATAAATTATGCAATCTAATTTTTGTCGTTAATAGATAAGTTTTTAAAAAAGAAAGTTTATGAAAGGGTTCATCAGTATTTGCATAAAATGCAAAAAAATTATTAAAATTAATTACCTGATCTGAACTTTTATCAAAAGGTTTGTTTCTATTATCTATATGCAAAAAATCTTTATCAATATATTGGTCAACTATATTGTAAAACCTTCTTACAATTTTAATATTATCGATATGGCTATTCTCAGGTTCAAAATACACAAAAAAAAGATCAACATCAGAGGAAGGAATAGAATTATTAATAGCCAAACTACCGAATAAAATAGGAGTTAAGTCAGAAAATATATTTTTTCTAGATTGAAGATAATCAAGTTTTACAAATTCAAATAAAATTAAAATAAACTTTTTAATGGTTAGATTTCTTTTAATTAAATAGTGAGAATGATCGAATTTTTGTGAAATATATAAATAATCAAGTAAAAAAACTATTTCATAAAAGTCTTGAATAAGTTTTTTAATATCTAAATCTAAATTATCTGTTTTCTTTCTTAATTTTAAAGTAGGTAAGCCATAATTAAATAGGTAGACTAGAGACTCAATTAGATAATTATTTTTATAAAGTTGATTAGTTAACTTTTCGGATATTTGAAATATTTTAATGATTTCTAATAATATTTTAGGGTTATACTTGTAAAGCGCAGATAGATGAACACCAGATTTGTAATAATTGATTAAATAATCAAATTTGATGATCATATCATCACGATTTTCAATAGGTTTAAGAGTATTCACTAAATAATGAACTGTATTGAGGAAATCTTTTTTAACAGTATCTGAGCTATTTATTTTACGAGCCCTGTCGAGAAGTTTTTGAATTATCAACTTACTTTTATCATTAAACTCATCTAGCTTTAAATCCTTACTTTCTAATTCTGGGTTAAATAGCATTTCAAAAATCTGAATTGATTGATCCCTCTTTTTCATCAAATTTTCTGTATAAAATGGGAAAATAGAATTTAAATTAGGATCATTTTTAGGAATAGAATTTTGAAAAGTATTAAGTTTGATATGTAAATAATTTTCTAATTTTCTAAAAAAATAGTATGAATTAGTAACTGTTTCTAACACCTCTGGATTAATAATGGATGGATATTCTTTAAATTTAATTAGAAGCTTGTGAATGTTGGAAATTTGAAATAATTGAATTTTTCCAGACCATAAAAGTTGGTTGAAGTGAATAATATTTTCACAAGATCGAATAAAACCATAAGAGTCTTTTATATTATTTTCATTTTTGCTTTTTTTATTTGAAAATAGTTTTTTAATTTCATCAATTGCATAAAAATCAAAAGATCTTCTGTATAAAAAACTTTTGATAGATTCTTTGAAATACCAATAAAGGGTTCTACTACCGCATATAAAAGATGATCGATGAAAGGCTAATCTCTCCCAATTTCTTCCAACAGACGAATAATAATTAATAGAATCTTCAATATCTGTAACTATAAAAGAATTTCCGAGATCTGGTCTTAAGCGTAAATCTATTTTATGAAAAAATTTATCTGATATGTCAGATATTTCAGAAATAAATTTTTTTATTAATTGGTTAAACTCTACTATAGAGGTGGAGGATTTTTTACTGTCAAAGAAAACTATTAAATCAATATCTGATGCAAAGTTTAAATCACTAACACCAATCTTACCCAACCCTAATACAAAATAAGAATTTCGATAATTAGAACTGGTATGAGAAGAAAGAAAATTATTAAAAAGTTTAATTAGAATTTTTTTACAAAGAATAGACCAAAGTCTTGAACCTTCGATTTGGTTAATTTGGCGTAAATGAATTGCGATAAATATCAAATATATCAGTTCATTTTTAAAAGTTTGTATATTTGAATCAGTTGCTAAAAAGTTAAAATTCTGAAAATATTCTAAAATTGACTTAATTGAAATTTGATGAACATCGAAATATTTATTTAAATATTGATACTTTCTAAGGAAGCTTGAGTAGTTATATAACTTTTCTAATTCCAAATACTTCTACTTTCAAAATATTGAGAAATCTCCGCTAAAGTTTGGAGTTGTTCTAGTTCCCTCTTATAAATTTTAGAATGAGGAACATGACTTAATATAGTGAATAAGCTTTTTTTAATTAAATTAATATTAAGATTTTTATGTATTTTTATCTCATCAAGAAAATTTTGAATTGCTGCATTAATATTATTTTTTTTTATTAATCCAATTTTTTCTAAAAATAATAAATCTTTGGTAAATTGTCGGCCAATCATAAAATTTTTAACATCATATTGAAGGAAATAATCAAAAACTCTTTTTTCATTAATTTCACCATTAGGTATTAGATTCAGCTTAGGATTAAATTTTTTACACTCTAGAAACAAATCATAATTAATCTTCGGTATCGATCTATTTTTCTTAGTATCAAGATTTAAAATTCCATTTCTACAATGTATAAATACAGTCTTGATACCTATTTCATCGAATAAATCTAAATAATCAAAAATATATTGCTTATCCTCCTCTAATCCTAAACCCAATCTACATTTAACAGAAATTTTTTTTTTATATTTTACTAACTCTTCTAAGCATTGTTTGACGAGTTTGAAATTTTGAGTAAGTGCTAATCCTAAATTATTCTCTTGTACTCTTGAGCTTGGACATCCTAAATTAAAATTAACATGATTAATTATCTCTATTTCATTTAATATTTTTACAGCTTGTCGAATTTCACTGGGTTCAGAGCCAGCTATTTGAATAGCGCTTTTATTAGAGGGAAGAAAGTGTTGTGAAATTGTTTTTTTTTCATTGTATATTAAGGCTTTATCTACAATCATCTCAGAAATGGTTTCGAATTCATTTGGGAAAAGATTATGGGACAAAGATCTGAAGTAACAATCTGTGTAGCCCATCATTGGTGCCATGAAGTATTGCATTTAATTAAATTATTTTTCTTCATTGAAAAATACTGCAATAAAAGTAAAAATCATTAAAAATTCAAGCTTTTGGAAAATATCAAATTAAATCAACTGGTATATGACTCAAATGGGCTAATCCCCACAATTGCCCAAGAACGCTCAACAAAAGAAATATTGATGGTGGCCTACTCCAATGAAGAGTCGATTAAAAAAACTCTAGAGTCAAGAAAAGCTCATTTTTGGAGTCGTAGTCGCAACAAAATATGGATGAAAGGAGAAACTTCATCCAATTATTTAAATGTATTTCAAATTTCTACAGACTGTGATAACGATACTCTAATTTTTGAAGTGGAACTTGATGGTAAAAGCGCTTGTCACACAGGATCAAAAACTTGCTTCTTTAAAATATTAGAACAATGAGCGACATAATTGCATATAAAGATCACAACAATGAATATTTTGATATTCAAGTAGAAAACTCTAAACCCATCAAAGCAAAATCTGATGATGCCCTAAATATAATGAGGCATGATCTTGCCCATGTATTAGCTGAGGCAGTAATAAGCATATTTCCTGATGCTAAGCCAACTATTGGCCCGTTTATTAAAAATGGTTTTTATTATGATTTTGATATGGATAATTCTTTGAGTGATGAAGATATTTCAAAAATTGAATCTAAAATGAAAACAATCCTAAAGGAAGGAAGAAGTTTCACAAAAAAAATAGTTTCTAAAGAAGAAGCTTTAAATGTTTTCGCTAACAATAAGTATAAAATAGAACTAATTAATAACTTAGATAATGCTGCAAACATAACACTTTACGAGCAAAAGAATTTTACCGACCTCTGTAAAGGCCCTCATCATCAAAGCACCAGTGAATATGATGCAAAATTTAAAATTACTAGTGTTTCAGGCGCTTATTGGAGGGGTATTAGCACTAATAAAATGCTTCAAAGAATTTATGCAACAGCTTGGTATACAGAAAAAGATTTAGATGCCTATCTTAAAAATTTAGAAGAGGCTAAAGAAAGAAATCATCGAAGACTTGGTACTGATATGGGTTTATTCTTACTGACCGATTTATCAGCGGGTAATGTTTTTTGGAAAGATAAAGGTCTTACGCTTTACCAAAATATTGAAAAATATATACGATCAGAGCAAAAAAAACTTAACTACTATGAAGTTAAAACACCTGAATTGGTGTCCAATGAATTATGGATAAAGTCAGGGCATTGGGACAATTTTAAAGAAAATATGTTTACTTCAGAAACAGATAATAAAATCTTTGCACTCAAACCAATGAATTGCCCATGTCATATTGTGCTATTTAACTCCCAATTGATTACTTACAAAGATTTACCACTTCGTTATTCTGAGTTTGGTAAATGCCACCGTTATGAGCCATCGGGTGCCCTAAATGGTTTATTTAGAGTTAGAGGTTTTACTCAAGATGATGCACACATATTTTGCTCAAATGAACAAATTTATGATGTCTGCAATGAGACCACTCAGCTCATTGAGAGAGTTTATAAAAGGTTTGGATTTGAAAAAATTAAATACAACATTTCTACACGTCCTGAAAAAAGCATAGGTACTCAAGTAAATTGGGACAATGCAGAAAACCAATTAAAGAAAGTTTTAACAGATAATAATAAAGAATTTAATATCTTAGAGGGCGAAGGTGCATTCTATGGACCTAAAATTGAATTTACACTAGAAGACTCTCTTGGCAGGGAGTGGCAGTGTGGAACCATACAAATTGATTTTAATTTACCTGATCGTTTAGGTGCAAAATACAAAGACAAGGAAGATAAAAACCAAACACCAATTATGATTCATCGAGCAGTTATTGGTTCGCTAGAGAGATTTATTGCTATTATTTTAGAGAATACAAATGGATGGTTGCCTTTATTTGTAACTCCGATTCAATTAGCGATTTTACCAGTATCTGAAAAGTTTGTAGATCATTGTCAAAATATAATTAAAGACTTAAGTGATTTAGGAGTAAGGGCAATAGTAGACAGTTCTGATAATAAGTTAGGTTATAAAGTTAGAAACTCCGTTTCTAAAAAAATACCTTTCTCATTGGTTATCGGAGAGAAAGAAATTGAAAACGGAACTTTTTCTCTTCGTGGTCGAAATGGCGATTCGAGCAACTTTGAAAATATTCAATCTATTGCTCAATTTTTTAATAATAATTAGTCGTTCTTTTTTAATAATTATAGATTAGAGTACTGTCGATGAGCGATCACCTTAAGGCAGTACTTCTTGTAGTGTTTAGTGGACTAGTTTGGAGTTTTGGGACTTTAGTAGTAAAACATATGGTAGACCCCCAAATCTATCAACTGCCCTATCTACTAGTCAGAGGTATTACCGTTGCTGTTGTCATTAGTGTTTATCTTTTAATGCGAGAAGGAAGTTCCTTTTTTTCAAATGTAATTAGAGTAGATAAAATTTCTATATTGGGCGGTATTTTATTAACGACAGCTTTTGTTGGTTTTATTTACTCAATAAGCAACACTACAGCGGCAGTAACCTTATTCATGTTAGCACTAATGCCTTTTTTAGCTTCTTTGATTGCATTTATATTTATAAAAGAAAAAATCTCACTACAAAATTTTATCAGTATGATTGTTGCACTTTGTGGAACTTTAGTAATGATTTATTCAAGTGTTTTTAACGGATCTGTTTTTGGATTAATTATGGGATTTATATCCAGTTTAGGCTTTGCTGCTTTTTCGGTTACATTGAGAAGTAAAAGTGACCTTAAAAAGTTTTATATACTTGTATTCGGAGGTATTTTTTGTTCATTAATTTCTTTATTAATCATGATTTTTAATCATCAGGAATTTTACATACCTTTAAGAAATGTTTACTTAAGCATTACGCACGGGTCTCTAGTGGCAGTAGGTCTAATTTTATTCAGCCTAGGGTCAAAAGAACTTTTATCAGGAGAATTAACAATGCTCTCACTATTAGAGGTCGTTGGTGGAATATTTTGGGCTTGGTTGCCTATACTTGGTGTTAATGAAACGCCTAGTATAAAAACAATAATTGGAGGAGTTATAATATGTATAGCAATTTTGATGAATTCTTATCGTTTTGATAAAAAAAGACTTGAAAAATTGGTTAGATAGTTAGCCCTACTACGCCTATAAAAGTTAATACAATCCCTAAAGACTGAATTTTTGAAATCTTTTCTTTAAGTATAAATTTGGCTAAGAGAACAGTTACCAATCCAAATCCAGATGAAATAACTACAGCTATACTTACTTTATCGAATGCATAAGCTGCTGCGATACAAAAATTACCTGTGCTTTCTAAAATTCCTTGAGAAATTAAGATTGGAATAGATTTTTTCGTAATAAAAATTCTTTCCTTTAGGAAAAACAGCAGAACAGCTAAACTAAAAAGACTAAAAAAACGAGTATAGACTACTGCCTCTAATGCTGAGAAAACATCAGTAGTTTCTTGTAAAAAGATCAAACCCATTGCAAGCATAATACTAGACATGAAAGCAACTTTAATTGACTCATTGATTTTACTTTTTTCCATACCCAAGCTTTCTTTAAAGCTATCTGCACTTATGGATACTAAAATTGCTCCAAGAATAACAATAACAGTTGCAAACCATTGTAATGCTGTAGGTTGGCTACCTAAGGCAAATCTTATCAAGAAAACGAATAAAGGATTTATAGCACAAATAGAGGCAACAATTGAAACTGGCCCCATCAATAACCCCCTGTAAAGAAGTAAAAGACCAAACATTATTAAAACACCTGCGAGGAAACTGTTACTCAGGCCAATGATATTAAAGGATAGATCTCCAATTATAAAAAATGTAACCAGTAAATAAAAAAGACCACCAATTGTTAGCATCCAAAAAAGAGAATTTTTAAACCCAACTTCTTGTGAAGAAAAACGGGATAAAAAGTCTCCTGTCCCAAATGTTAAAGCGGCTAGAAGTCCAAGTATAACAGTCATTCTAAATTATATTTGAGTTAGACGTGAAAACTCTCTCCGCAACCACACTCACTTGTTTGGTTGGGGTTATTAAAGGTAAATCTCTCTCCGAATTCTTCTGAGATATAATCCATCTCTGTTCCGATGACATGCATGATTGCTTTATTATCAATATACAAAGGGAAGTCGTAGGAATTTACTAATTCGCAATCTATAATATTTTCTGCAGTAGCATATTCCATCATATAACTTAATCCTGCGCACCCTTTGGTATTAAGTCCAATTCTTAAACCTAAAGCTTTTTCATTTTGTTTAAGTAGTGACGCTACTCGCTTTTGTGCATTGTTTGATAAAGTAAATAATGGTGTTGACATAAGTTAAAATCCTAGGGCTAATCTTGCATCTTCGCTCATCATATCTTTATTCCATGAGGGTTCAAAGGTAAGTTTAATATTGATTAGACCCACTTCAGGAATTTCATGAACTTTTTTAGCAACATCCAAAGGAAAACTATCGGCAACAGGGCAGTTAACAGTAGTTAGAGTCATGAGAATGTCAATATTGTTTAAATTATCAACTTGAATGTCATAAATTAAACCTAAATCATAAACATTAATATCTAATTCTGGATCCTTAACTTGAACCAACCGTTCAATAACATCATCAATAGAAATTTTATAATTTATATTTTTTAAAGGACTCCCAAAAGAAAATACACCTTCTGCATTTTTATTTGAAGGTAGGAAATCAGCGAGTGTTTTATTATCCATTAACTTAGTAAATTAATCGTTTTTTTTAATGAATCTAAGAATTTAGATACATCTTCCATAGTATTGTAAATACCCAAAGATAAACGACATGACCCAGGTATATTTAATTTTTTCATTAAGGGTTGGCAACAATGATGACCTCCTCTGATCATAATTCCATACTGGTCAAGAAAGGTAGCTATGTCATTAAAATTTTTATTTTGGACATTAAAGGAAATTATGGAACTAGCAAAAATTGAATTATCAATTCCATACATTTCAATCCCCTCCATAGCCGACATACTTTCAATTAGAGATTGTCTTAATTTTTTTTCCTCAAGAAAAGTTTTTTCAAAGTCAATTTGATTCAAATATTTTAGTGCTGCACAAAAACCAGCTGCCGCCTCTATCGAAGGGGTGCCTGCTTCAAATTTATTAGGTAGCATTGCATATGAAAAATCATTTATAGAAACTTGATTAATCATTCCTCCCCCAACAACAACAGGATTAAGTTTATTAAGAAGTTCTTCTTTTCCATATAAAACTCCAATACCTGATGGTCCGTATAATTTATGGGAAGAAAATGAGTAAAAATCACAATTCAATTCCTTTACATCAACTTTAATATGGGCAATAGCTTGACAACCGTCTACTGCTAATAAAATATTTTTATCCACTGAATCTTTAATTTTTTTTACATTGATTATTTGGCCTGTGACATTGGACATGTGTGTTATAGCAATAATTTTTGTTTTAGAAGTGCAAGATTGAATAATCTCATCTTCATCTATAAGACCATTCGCAGAAGCAGGAATAACTTTAAATTGCAGTTTGTGATTTTTACAAATATTCATCCAGGGTAAAAAATTAGAATGATGTTCTATTTCAGTAGTTATTATTTCATCTCCTTCCTCTAATTGCTGAGCGATCGTGTTCGCAATTAAATTAATGGAGTCAGTGGCCCCTCGAGTAAAAATTACGGAATTAGTGCTGCTTGCCTTGATAAAATCTGCACAAGCACTCCTACTACGTTCATATATATCTGTTGCATTGATGCTTAAAGAATTCATACCGCGGTGAACATTTTCATATGATGATCGATAAAAATCACTTACCGCATTAATAACCATCTCTGGTTTTTGGGCGCTAGCAGCTGAATCTAGATAGACAATTGAATTGCCTCTGATTTTTTGACTTAAAATAGGGAAGTCGGATTTAATAGCCATTCAATAAAGAGTCTATTAAATTTATAGAAAATTCTTTTATTTGGGTATCTTTGATTGTATTTAAAACTTCCATCAAAAATGCTTTTTTAAGAATAATTTTAGCCATTTCATTACTAATGCCGCGAGTATTAAAATAGTATAATTGATCTTGATTTATTTTGGATATAGTTGACCCGTGACTGCATTTAACATCATCAGCATATATTTCCAATTCTGGTTTATTGTTGGCTTTAGAGAGGTTATCTAATAATAACGATCTACTCATTTGGTAACCATCTGTTTTTTGAGCTTTAGCATCAACATATATTTTGCCCTGAAAGTTTGTAATAGCTCCATCATTGACGATAGATTTAAAAATTTCTCTACTAGAGGAAGATGGTTTTAAATGCTGTATAAAGGAATAGTTATCATTCACACCTTTATTATCAAAATTTAAACCCTGTAAAGAAAAATTACATTCCGAGTCTAAAGAAGCATAAAATTCATTTCTTATATGATTATTAAAATTTTGAATTGTTGTAAGACTTAAAGAAGATCCTTTTTCTAATAAAGCTTGGAAATATAAAAAACTTTTTTTATTACAAATATCAAAATGAACTATTTCTAAGTTTGAATCTTGAATTGAATTTATAAAAATAGATTGAGGTATTTCTTGATTTCGATTGGCATTAACAATAATTAATACTTTAGAAGGATTTAAAGTTGCATCAATAACAATATTATTTTGAATTTTAGTTAGGTCTAATAATAGAATACTTTCTTTAAAATTGTCTAATTTAATTTGAATTGATTTTCGACCTACTAGAGAACCAGTTCTAAAAACGCTATCAGCGTTATGAAAATTCCAATCTTGTAAATTTTTTAATAAGTCTAATTCTGGATAAGGTTGAGAAGAAATATCAAAACAAGTATCTAATAAGGATTTAGGTATTGCAAAAGTAGAGGCTTTAAAGTCTGAATTAATTTTTTTATTTAATTGTGCGTACTTGTAATTTTCAACAAATGGTTTTTTAAATGGATCATTATTTAGGATATTCGTATTCAAATAATCGATTAAAATAGGGTCTGTAATATTTTTTATATTAGTGGCTAAATCCATTATTTTTATTGATTAATGGAGAGCTTTTCATAACCTTGTTCCTCTAATTCTAAGGCCAAAGAGTAATCTCCCGATTTTACAATTTTTCCGTCAGCAATAATATGTACAAAGTCTGGTTTGATGTAGTTTAAAAGTCTTTGATAGTGTGTAATTACTAAGAATGAATTATTTTTATTTCTTAAGTTATTAACACCATCGGATACAATTCTTAATGCGTCAATATCCAAACCGGAGTCAGTCTCATCTAAAATAGCCATATCTGGATTCAACATTGACATTTGAAGAATTTCTTGTTTTTTCTTCTCTCCACCAGAATAATTTACGTTAAGATCTCTTTTTAACATCTCAGGTGCAATACTTAATTTTTCTGCAACGACTCGCATAGATTTTGCAAAATCTAAAGAGTCAATTTCTGGCTCCCCTAAATATTTTCTTTTTGAATTTATTGCCGTTCTTAAAAAAAACGATGTTTGAACGCCAGGAATTTCCATGGGATATTGGAAAGCTAAAAAAAGACCTTCATTTGCTCTTTCATCTACTTCTAGCTCTAGAAGGTTTTTATTTTTATAAGAGATGGATCCTTTATCAATTTCATAACCATCTTTACCTGATAGCACATAGGATAAAGTACTTTTTCCAGATCCATTGGGACCCATTAAAGCATGGACTTCACCTTTATTAATTTTTAAATCTAATCCTTTTAAAATTTTTTTTCCTTCAATAGACACATGAAGATTTTTAATTTCTAACATTATCCAACGCTTCCTTCTAAACTTATTGATACTAATTTTTGTGCTTCAACGGCGAATTCCATGGGAAGGTGTTGTAAAACCTCTTTACAGAAACCATTTACAATCAAACCTACAGCATCCTCGCTACTTAATCCTCGCTGCTGACAATAAAACAATTGATCTTCATTAATTTTTGAAGTTGTCGCCTCATGCTCGACGATAGAGTCAGAATTACTGGATTCAATATAAGGAACAGTATGTGCACCGCATTTATTGCCTATTAATAGAGAGTCACATTGAGTAAAATTCCTAGCATTGATTGCTTTAGAATGGATATTTACCAATCCCCTATAAGTATTATTAGCATAACCCGCTGAGATACCTTTAGAAATTATTTTTGAACTCGTATTTTTTCCTATGTGTATCATTTTAGTACCTGTATCTGCCTGTTGTTTATTATTTGTTATTGCAACTGAATAGAATTCACCTTTAGAGTTATCTCCCTGTAAAATACAACTAGGATATTTCCAAGTTATTGCTGAGCCAGTTTCGACTTGTGTCCAAGAAATTTTAGAATTGACTCCTCTACACGCTCCCCTTTTTGTAACAAAATTATAAATACCCCCTTTACCCTCAACATCTCCAGGGTACCAATTTTGAACGGTAGAGTATTTTATCTCTGCATTATCTAATGCAATCAACTCTACATTTGCTGCATGTAGTTGGTTTTCATCTCTCATTGGTGCCGTACAACCCTCTAAATAACTTACATAACTATTTTTATCAGCAATAATTAAAGTCCTCTCAAACTGTCCAGTGTTAATAGCATTTATTCTAAAATATGTAGACAGCTCTACGGGACAACGAACATTTTCAGGGATATAAACAAAAGATCCATCAGTAAAGACGGCTGAATTTAAAGCAGAAAAGGAATGATCAGTTACCGGGATAACGCTACCTAAATATTTTTTAATAAGTTCAGGATGTTCTTTAATTGCTTCAGAAATAGAGCAAAAAATTATTCCTAAATCATTTAGTTGTTTTTTATAAGTTGTGGCAACTGAAACTGAATCGAAAACAGCATCAACAGCAACTCCGGATAAAATTTCTTGCTCTTTGAGTGGAATGCCTAATTTTTCATAAGTTTTTAAAATTTCTGGATCGATCTCATCCAGTGATTTTGGTTTATCAGCTAAGCTTTTAGGAGATGAGTAGTAGTAATAATCTTGAAAATCTATTTTTGGAATATTAAGCTTAGCCCAGTTTGGGTGAGGCAGTTTAAGGAAAACTTTAAATGCATTTAATCTCCACTCCAGCATCCAATTTGGCTCATTTTTTTGAGCTGAGATGAATTTAACTATCTCTTCACTTAGGCCTTTTGGAGGTCTAATTTCCTCCACGTCTGTGGAAAATCCGTATTTATATTCATTATTTCCAAGATTATTGACTTGTTCTATTGTTTTTTGAGTAGCTGCCATAAGTCACCGATATATAAGATAAAGTTCTAAGATATACAAGGAAATACGATAAAAAGAGCTAATTAGTTCAATTTTTGACTAATTATTCCGCCGCCCAATACTCGGTCATGGTCATACAATACGCAAGCCTGCCCCCGGGTAATGGCTTCAGCAGGCTCATCAAATTCAAAAAAATATTGCTTTGATTTTTTTATTAATTTGCCTTTTTTGGGCTCAGATAAAGAACGTATTTTAGCCGTACAGTCAAATTCGAGAGTATCTTGATTAAAATCAAAATCTGGCATAATGAAATTTAGATGATCCAATAATAAAGATTTCCCCAATAGCTCCTTCTTGCTACCCACAACAATTTTATTAGTTTCTTTTATTATATCTACTACATAAAGTGGATCTTCATGTGCAATACCGATTCCTCTTCGTTGGCCTATTGTAAAATTTTGAATTCCATCATGGGTTGATAATAACTTACCTTTTGTATCAACAATATCGCCAACTTTTTTTTGTGATTTTAAAAACTTTTTATAGTCACCATCAGGTATAAAGCAAATATCCTGACTATCTTTTTTATTGTAAACAATTAAACCTAAATCTTCTGCAATTTTTCTAGTCTTTTCTTTTGAAATTTCCCCTAGTGGGAATCGTAGGTAATCTAGTTGATCTTGGGTAGTTGAAAATAAAAAATAACTTTGATCTTTTGACTTATCCTCAGCGCGGTACATGAAAGCATTTGTTGTGCTTCCTTTTCTTCGAATATAATGCCCTGTAGCCATACAATCAGCTTCGAGCTTCTTTGCAAAATTCATTAAATCTCTGAATTTAACAGTTTCATTACATTTTACACAAGGGATGGGAGTTTCTCCATTTTCATAAGCATTAATAAAGTAATCAATTACATCCTGTTTAAAAGTTTTTTCATAATTAAATACATAATGGGGTATATCCAATTTTTGCGCCACCCTTCTAGCGTCATATATGTCTAATCCAGAGCAACAAGATCCTTTTTTAGCAGAGTTATTAGAGGTATATAACTGAAGTGTAATTCCAATTACATTGTAGCCTTCTTGTTTTAGAAGACCGGCAGTAACCGAGCTGTCCACCCCTCCCGACATTGCTACCACTACTGTCGTTTCTGAGGCTTTTTTATTAAATCCTAATGAGTTCATTTATAGCTTGCTTTTATAACCTAAAATAATTTATGATCTCGTCTTTGATCATGCCAGAAGTATTTATACAAGGTGGCGAAGGGAAACTTCAAGCAAAATATGCGCCAAGCGAAGTAGAGAAGCCCAACATCGCAATTGTACTCCACCCAAACCCCAAACATGGAGGCACCATGGATTCTAAGGTTAATTATGCTGCTTTTAAAGTTATGAAAGATGCTGGTTTTTCAACTTTAAGAATTAACTTTCGTGGCGTTGGTAAGAGTGATGGGGCCTTTACTGAGGGCGAAGGCGAATTAAATGATGCCAGTGTTTCCTTAGATTGGTTACAAAAAAAAAATGAAGATTTCAGATCCTGTTGGATTGTAGGTTTCTCTTTTGGTGCTTGGATTGGTTTTCAAACATTAATGAGAAGACCTGAGGTAGATGGTCTTATTCTGATCGCACCTCCCGTTGGAATGTATGATTTTAATTTTCTATCCCCCTGTCCAATTAAAACACTGATCATTAGAGCCGAACAGGATGAAATTGTTAAAAAAGAAAATTTAAAAAATTTCTATGAAACCTTCAAGAAACAAAAAAATGCCGATGTATCAATGGAAACCATTTCTAAATCTAACCATCTTTTTGAGGGTAAGTTAGAACCCTTAATGCAAACGATGTCCAAGTACATCAACAAGCATAAACTTTAGCACTTCTCTCCTAGATAAATCTTTTTTTTTACACCAGTTGTAGTAGAGAACGTGGATTGTTTTTTTAATAAATATCGAATTGCAAGTAATGCCATACCTTGAGATTCTATATAATCTCCATCTAAGTCAAATTCATCAATGGTTTGAACATTTTTAAAATGTTTTCTAAATAAATTTTGCAATGTTAGATTTTTTCTCCCTCCTCCACATAAAATAAATGTAGAACTAGTATCAGGAACTACTCGCTGTATAGATAAAGGAATAATCTCTAAAAGGCTGTTAATAATATTTTCAATACTATCCATTGACTGCAGTTTATTTAAGTAGTGGTGAAAATAATTTCGATCAAGTGTCTTTGGAAGAGATCTCAAAAAAAATTTATCTTTTAAGACTAGCTCTAGAATTGAGTCGTTTACTTTTCCTTTACTTGAAATAACTCCGTCTTCATCCATTTCAAAATTATATTTAATTTTTATAAAATCATTTATAAGCGCGTTTCCAAAGGAAGTATCGCCAGCTACAATTTCCTTTTTATTCATAATAGTTATGTTAGTGACCCCCCCAATATTCACAAAAACAGAATTATCCTTATTTAAGGTCTTTTGAATTATTTGATGATACACAGGTATAATTGGAGCACCAAAGCCACCGTTTAATAGGTCATTTTTTCTAAAATTACAAATAACAGGTATTGTGTTATTTAAATTTAATTTTTTATCAAAAAGCTGAATAGATATTTTAGTTTTTTCATCATGAAATAACGTTTGTCCATGTAACCCTATTACATCCACCTTTTGCTTATGTGAGTTTAAAAATTGTTGAATAGCTTGCGAATACTCCTTTGATAATTGTGAAGTAATTTTGGGGTCTAGCATATAACCTTGTCTAATGATTGTGTGTAGTTGATTTTTTAGTTCCTTTGAATAGGGTTGAAAATAATTCAAGATTTCCTCTGAATAAGTCTCCCCGTCTGATCGAATTAAACTTAAATCAATCCCGTCTAAAGAAGTTCCTGACATACAACCGAGTGCAATATAATCCATTTGATATCTAAAAAATTATGCTAAATATAATATGTGTTAGATTATATACAGTTATTTAAAGATAGACATCTTTTCAATCAGTGCACAAATGAATCTGACTTAAATAATCTTCTCAACAAAAAAAATATTACATTCTATATCGGTTTTGACGCAACAGCCGATGCACTTCATGCAGGCAGCTTAGTTCAACTACGTGTGATTAAAACGCTTATCAAGCATGGACATAAGGCAATAGTCTTATTAGGCGGCGGAACTACTAAGATTGGAGATCCCTCTGGCAAGGATAGTGCCAGAAAAATACTCACTTATGAAGAAATTCAAAATAATATTGATAACTTTAAGCGAATATTTGAGCATTATTTTCGAGATCATAAGGAGAGTATCACTTTCATTAACAACGATGAGTGGTTAAGCACCTTAAATTACATAGAGCTTTTAAGAGATGTTGGAAGTCATCTCTCCATCAATAGAATGCTTACCTTTGAGAGTGTTAAGGAGCGATTAAAGAGAGAGCAATCTCTCTCTTTTTTAGAATTTAATTACATGGTCTTACAAAGTTATGACTTTCTTCATTTAAATAAAAACCATCAATGTGACTTACAAATTGGTGGCTCAGATCAATGGGGAAATATTATTTTAGGTATGGAGATCATCTCCAAGATAAATAAAAAAGATGCCTTTGGTCTAACTACACCTTTGCTCACTACCTCTTCAGGTAAAAAAATGGGTAAAACTGAACAGGGAGCTGTATGGATTGATCAAAAAAAGTTTAATTCCTTTGATTTTTATCAGTATTGGAGAAATGTTGATGATAAAGATGTTGAAAAACTTCTCCTCATCTTTAGTGACTTGGAGCATTCCGAAATAACAAAAATCATAGAGAGCGATATTAATGGTGCTAAAAAAAGATTAGCCTTTCTTGTCACCTCAGACTGTCATTCAGAAAAAGACGCCAAGGAGGCTGAGGAAAAAGCAATTTCTATATTTGAAAAAAGTTCCTTTGAAGATTTAGATGTTATCAATATTAAAAAAGACTCAGATAAAAAAATATTAGAGGTTTTAATTGCTAATCAACTTGTTCCATCAAAATCAGAAGCCAAAAGATTAATTGAAGGTGGTGCGATTAAAATAAATGATGACCCAATTAGTGATAATAATTTTGAGATAGATATCAGCTGTAACGATAAAGTCCTTCGCATAGGAAAAAAGAAATTATTTAAAATAAAAATTAATTAAAATTAGATTTAAAAAAAACCAATTAGGTCTAAAACCACAACGCCTAATACGATAATAGCCCCAATAATAAAACCATAGGATCCCTTAGGAAAATCCCATCCTTTAAATTTATCAGGTCTTTTAGAATTATCTTCTTTGAAAAACATAATAATAAAGTTAGGGCCACATTGCTGTGGCCCTAAATAATTAAATTATGATGAATACTTATCCGCTGAGGACGCGTTATGTCCCTTGCGTTTTATTTCATCATAGTGCTTGTTTTCTGCACCGATTTGCATGATTTGCCATACAATCCAAAATGCAATACATAGTAAGCACAATAAAGTCACTGAGCCCGGAAATGGGTATAGTGCCGAAATATCTCCTAAAGACTCATATGATGTATATGAAGTTGTTGCCATTATGCGCTCCTTTCAGCTTTTTGGAATTGAGCATCATCATTATGTTTTGCTTCCATTTCAAGGATATCTAGACCTGCTAGTTCAACCTCTCTTGGAATTCTAAGGAGGCCCATACTATCGAGGATTTTTGATACAATCCAAGCTGGAGCAAAGCCTAAAACAAAGAACATGATAAATGCACCGATTGCTTGACCCCATGGAGTTACAACTGCATCACCGTAAGGTGTTGCAGGCATTCCCCATAGAACAAATCCAGAGATCAATAAACCGATAGATCCAGCATAGCCATGAACCGCTACTGCACCGACAGCATCATCAATCTTAAATTTGTTTTCAACCCAATAGTGAAGTTTGTAAACACACCATGCAACAACACCACCGATAATCATCGCTTGATAGGGATGGTAGACATCATTACCACAAGATGCTGCAATAATACCTGCAAGACCTAAAGAGTAAGTCCAGAAAGCATCACCTTTACTGACCATATATCCAACCATCAAACCACCAGAGAGTGACATCAAGAAGTTAATCGTAATACCACTGAGTGTTGTTGGTTGAAGATAGATGTTTGTAGCAGTAAATAAGTCTGCACCTCCGCCGTAATCAGCGCCCGCATTATAAATTGGAACGTTACATGCAGCATAGAAGCCCCAGAAACCAGTATAGATTAAAAATAGACCTATAGTGATCATCCATGGGTTTCTAGGTGAGATGTTATTTGCTGATCCATCGGCATTAAATTTACCAATTCTTGGACCAAGAACCATAATAACTGCAAGAGCAAAACCACCTGCGATACCATGAATAACACCAGAAGCGTATGCATCATGATAACCAAGTAGCATTACCATCCAGCCACCATAGTGCCATCCCCAAGCAGCATCAATAATCCATGTCACAGAACCAATCACAGTTGCAAGAAGTAAGAACGCACCCGTTCTAATTCTTTCAATTGTAGCACCTGAAACAATCGAAGCAGCAGTCCATGAGAACAGTAGGAATGCAGCCCAGAATACACCCATAATATGATCAGACATATTAGGAGCCATTACATCAGCTATAGGGGAAGCAAAAGAAGCATCTAGTAAGCCACCGTTAATAAAAGGACCATTTGGAAAAGCGAAATAAATCCACCAACCAAAGAAGTAAAAAGTAATTGTTACAATTGGGATCAGCATTGTATTCTTCATCAATGTGTGCTGATGGTTCTTGTAACGAGATACACCTACTTCATAAATACAGAAACCTACGTGAATGAGGAACATCATTACCACTGTTATCCAGTAGTAAGCTTCTGTAAATATGACGTTCAGTGCGGATAATTCATTATCCATAGTCACATCCTCCTTAATAAATTAAGTGCCTTATTTTTAAATAAGGGATTCTTTGTATAATTATGCCACAGTCTTAGAAAAGATAGTTTAAATTAATTTACAAAGTTTGTTCCACTTTGTGAAATTTTCTATCCTATTTGCCTTTATTTTTAACAAGAATATGAATATTGTTTTGTTGATATTCTTTAGGGGGAGTTAAAAATAATGGCTATTAATCTATACAATTTTGCTAAAAAAAACGGCGTTAAATATTTTTTTGTAAGTTTTGTCGATTTATTTGGAGTTTTGAGATCAAAGTTGGTACCAGCTACCGCGATTGATGAAATACAATCTGAAGGGGCAGGTTTTGCTGGTTTCGCCACTTGGTTAGATATGTCTCCCGCAGACTCCGATATGTTTGGTATGCCCGATGGTGATAGTGTTATTCAACTTCCTTGGAATAAAGAAATTGCTTGGGTTGCATCAGATTTGTATATGGATGGTAAACCAGTTGAAGCCTCCCCTCGAATTGCATTAAAAAGACAAATTGAAAAAGCCTCTAAAAAAGGTCTTTACATGAAATCGGGTGTGGAGTGCGAATTCTTTTTAGTCAACCATGATGGAACTGCTCTTTCCGATGAAAGAGATACCCAAGAAAAACCCTGTTATGACTCTTCCGCCCTAATGAGAAGATACGATGTCATTACAGAAATTTGTGACTCCATGATTGCCCTTGGTTGGAAGCCCTACCAAAATGATCATGAAGATGCCAATGGTCAATTTGAAATGAATTGGGATTTTTCTGATTGTTTGATAACTGCCGATCGACATGCATTTTTTAAGTTTATGACAAAAACCATCGCTGAGAAACATGGTCTGCGAGCAACTTTTATGCCTAAACCCTTTACTTACTTAACTGGCAATGGTTGTCACTGTCATATTTCTATTTGGGACAAGGCTGGTAAGAAAAATATGTTCCTTGATCATAAAGATGAACTAGGACTTTCCAAAACAGGTTATAACTTTTTAGGGGGCGTTATGGAGAGCGCTGATAAAATGGCTGCCATTTTTAATCCCACTGTAAATTCTTATAAAAGAATTAATGGAAGTGTAACTACTTCTGGCGCCACCTGGTCTCCAAGTTCAATCACATGGGCAGGCAATAATAGAACTCATATGGTTAGAGTACCTGGAAAGGGAAGGTTTGAACTTCGATTAATGGATGGTGCTACTAATCCTTACTTACTTCAAGCAGCTATTCTTTTACTAGGTATGGACGGTGTAAATAATAAAAGAGACCCTGGTAAAAGATTAGATATCAATATGTACACTGAAGGACATAAAGCCGGCAAGGTTAAAAAATTACCTCTAAACCTATTAGATGCCATTAGAGAATTAGATAAATCAAAAATTATCCGTGAGGGTTTTGGTGACGAACTAATTAACAGCTATGTGAAGTTAAAAAATCACGAATGGACTTCTTATAATAAATATCTCAGTACGTGGGAAAGAAATAATACTCTCGATTGTTAGGTAAATGACCCCTACCATCTTGCGTGAAAAATTTTTTGATTGGCAGTGCCAATCTCGAATGAATGCTTTTCGCACACAAGGGGGTAGGCCTGATACCTCTATGCTTCCCTATCTATTGGATGATAAAGGTCAAGAATACGGTCAAATAGTAGTAATTTTAGTTGAAAATGACCCAAGTGAAACAACGCGTTTATTTGAACATAACTTTAAGAAAACCTACGATCCCGCCGAGCGCTATGACAAAATCAATAAATTTTTATCCTCTGAATTTTTTATAGATAAACATCGATTTAGCGATGCGGTTTATGCCACTTTTCCCAAAAAAAATAAATTTGTAGAAAAGATATGTAAAAAGGGTTCCTGTATTTTGGATTTTATTCATCTATCAACCAACTATCGACTAGAGTGCTCCCCTTTTATCCTAGATGAAGATGAGGAAGCTTGGGAAAATGTCTTCTGGCACAACTTAAACTTTAACCCAAGCTTAAATAAAGACATCGATGTAATTAAATTTATTCCTAACTGGAAGAAATCAAAACTTATACGAATTACTGATTAAAAAAAAGGGCGACCTTCTAGAAAGCCGCCCTTTGAGAGGATTGAACAATAAAACTATTCGACTAGTTTAAAGTTTTCACCTTTTACATATGTTTTCTTTAATGCCACTAATGGATGACTAGGAGACATTTGGAACTTAATTAAAAGTTCTCTTGCAAGCATATCTCTTTCTTGCTGACCATTAGGAAGTTTCATTTTAGCAGGTACAGTAATCCAACCGTTCGCGTTACGATCAAACACTGCAGGCTTATCGCCTTCATACCCCATATGAACGTCTTCCAACCAATTAAGATCATCCCATCCCATTGTTTCAATATACTTCTTTAAAAAAGGAGTTAGCTTAGAATAGTCAGGTATCAGGTTCACGTCATAACGATATCCAATATGCTGACCAATCGATTTTTCTCTTTCGGTCTTAATATCTTTATCTTTTAACTTCGCTCCACCTACTGCTTGATATCCACCTTTCTTACCCTTAAGAGCAGAAGATTTCTTTTTTGTTTTTGTTACTTTTGCCATCTTTTACTCCTTTCTATATTGAATGGTAGTTATTAACACCAACAGTCATATCGGTTCCTGCAAGAGGAACTTTTGCCATTGCTGATGCTTCCATTGTTAATGCAGCTAAATCTTCTGGTTCAAGAGAATGGATGTTTGTTTTACCACAGGCTCTTGCCATTAACTGAGCTTCTAAAGTCATTGTATTGAGAAGGTTATAGACTCTTTCCGCAGCTTCAGTTGGATCTAGACGACTTCTTAAAATTGGGTCTTGTGTTGCAACACCCACAGGGCATCTGCCAGTATGACAGTGATAACAATAACCTGCCTCTACTCCCATTTCTTTTTCAAAGTCTGCTTCAGGAATATCTTTATTACAATTTAAAGCGACTAGTCCTGCGGTACCAATGGCAATTGCATCCGCACCTAAGGCTAATGCTTTGGCCATATCTACGCCATCTCGAATACCACCAGCGTAAATTAGAGAAATTTGACCCGTTTTACCGACATCATCTAGAGCTCTTCTTGCCTCTCTAACAGCACCAATTCCTGGGATTCCCGTGTTAGCAGCCGCTACGTGAGGGCCTGCACCAGTAGAACCTTCCATCGAGTCTAAGAAAATAGAGTCTGGATCGCATTTGGCAGCCATTCTAACATCATCATAAACTCTTGATGCTCCTAGTTTTAGTTGAATTGGAACTTGATTATCAGTTAATTCTCTTAACTCTGCTACCTTCAGTGCCAAATCATCTGGACCCATCCAGTCAGGATGACGAGCAGGAGAACGTTGGTCAATACCCGCAGGTAGAGAGCGCATCTCAGCTACTTGGTCGGTAACTTTCTGACCCATTAAGTGGCCACCCATACCTACTTTTTGACCTTGTCCGATAAAGACTTCAATTGCGTCTGCAAGTTGAGCATGATGAGGGTTAAATCCATAACGCGATTGGATACACTGGTAATACCATTTGTTAGAATATCTTCGCTCATCAGGGATCATACCACCTTCACCAGAGCAGGTTGCACTACCAGCCATAGTAGCACCCCTTGCTAAAGCAGTTTTTGCTTCATAAGAAAGAGCGCCAAAGCTCATACTAGTAATATAGACAGGGATATCTAGCTTAATTGGGTTTTTAGCTCGAGGACCGATGATTGTTTCTGTTAAACATTTTTCACGATAACCTTCGATCACAAAACGTGTCAATGTACCAGGTAAAAATACCAAATCATCCCAATGAGGAATTTTCTTCATGAGAGCCATACCTCTCATTCTGTAACGTCCTAATTGAGCTTTGATATGGATATCATCCATTACCTCCGGCGTAAAAATTGCATTTTTACCTAATAAGGTTGTATTTCTTTTTGCCATAGTTGCTCCTAACCTAAAATTCCTTTTCTTTCACTTGGTTCTAAATTGTCATAGTTCCAAAGTTTTCTACCAGCGACAAATTTTTTGAATTTACTAGCTGGAACTTTAGAGTCAATTTCTGCATTTCTAAGTTTTTGTTCAAGCCATTTAACTTCATATTCATTCATCTCCCCTGGTACACAATCACTGCCGAGGGACTTTACTTCACCGCCAACAAAAATCATTCCATCATACATGGAATCACCCATATTAGCGCTGACATCGCCACAGACTACAATACGACCACGTTGCATCATAAAACCCGTAAATGCGCCAGCATTTCCACCAATGATAATTGTGCCACCTTTCATATCAATACCCGAGCGGGCACCGGCATTACCTTTTACGATTAAATCACCGCCACGAAGCGCTGCACCAAAACAAGAGCCAGCGTTGTTTTCAATAACAACTTTTCCGGACATCATATTTTCTGCGCAAGACCAACCCACTCTACCTTGTATTCGAACAGTTGGTCCATCAATACAACCAACACCGAAATAGCCAAGACTTCCTTCAAAGATGATGTTTAGTTTATTTAATAAACCAACACCCAATGAGTGTTTGGCACCTGGGTTTTTAATAACAATTGTTCCGTAACCTTTTTTCATCGCATCACGGATTTGTTGATTTAATTCCCTAGCTTGAAGTTTCTCAGCATCAATTGAAGTTCTTTTATTAAAGTCAACATCAATCGATCCGTAATACGTAAAGTTTTCTTCCTCCGTAGGATTAAAATATATTTGTTGTGTTCTTCCTGTTAAATTTTCTTCAGAAAAAGCAACGTTTTGTTTTTTTGCTATACCTGCCATACTTTAACCTCCGCTTCATATGGATCATAAGTTGGTATCTCATGAGGGAAAATGTTCCTAATTGCAACTTCTTCAGATGCGCAAGCAACGATGTCTTTACTTTCGTAAATAACCATTGGTTTTGCAGCCATATAATCTTTGGCCATACCTAATTGGTTTTTAGTTGCCACAACATAAGTAAACACACCATCTAGTTCATCTAAACTATCGTGCATCGCTTTCTCTAACTCAATACCTTTTGCCATTTTATCAGCAATATAAACGGCAATAATTTCTGAGTCGCAGTTTGAATTAAAACGATAACCTTTTCTCTCTAGGACTCTTCGATTGCCCCAATAGTTGGTTAATTGCCCGTTGTGAACAACCGAAACATCCTCAAATGGAAAAGCCCAATAAGGGTGAGCTGATTTAATATCTACATCTGACTCTGTTGCCATACGAGTATGACCAATACCATGGGTACCCATGAACTTTCCTAACCCATATTGATTAGCAACAGTTGTTGCATCACCAAGGTCTTTAATTAGCTCAAGACCTTTTCCAATGGATAGGATTTCAGTTTTTTCTACTGTTTCGATTTCTTTAGCAAGATCTGTAAGATCTCCTTTAAAATCAAACTCATATCGAAAAGCATATGGAGTGCTGGAGCTTTGCTTCGCTACTTTAGCGCCGTGTTTTTTTAAGATTTTATCAACTTGATCTTTTCTTGATTTTAAAACCTCGGGTGCTTCCACAACAGCTTTTACCTTTTCAGCTTCATTCTCAGAGATTTTAAATCTCATCACGAAGCCTTTTTTCAAAGGTGTGCCATACACAGCATAACCAGTAGAGTCTGGTCCTCTATGCTTAAGACCTTGTAACATGAGTCGCATCTGCTCCCCGACGTTTACAGTCTTTTTTCTATTAATAACTCCAGCTATTCCACACATATACTTTTCTCCTTTTTATTTTATGGTAAGCAGTCTAAATATTTATCGAGATCCCACTGAGTAGGTGTTGCTAAAAACTCTTCCCACTCATCTGTCTTATATTCCATAAACACTTTCAACATGTCGCCTGGCATTGCAGATTGGATAACTTCATCTTTTTTCAATTTGTCTAAAGCTTCTCCTAAGGTCATTGGTAATTTTTCAACTTGCTTACCCGCCTTCATTTGTTCATACATGTTGTTTTGTTCAGGTTTACCTGGGTTCATTTTTTTTGAGATACCATGGTCAAATGCCTTCAATAGACCTGCGCCCATTAAATATGGGTTATGAGCAGAATCTACTGAACGATATTCAAAACGACCCGGTGCAGATACTCTCAAACCACAAGTTCTATTTTGATAACCCCAATCAGCATAAACAGGAGCCCAGAAACCAGTATCCCATAATCTTCTGTATGAGTTAACAGTAGATGAACCGATTGCCGTTAATGCAGGTAGATGTTCCATCACACCGCCGATCGCATATAAACCTACTTTTCCTGGAATTCTTCTATCCTTTGTATCTGGCATAAATACGTTTGTACCGCCACGTCTATGATGGAAAACATTTTCCATACCAGGGAATGTCTTATTACCCATTGCAACGGTTTCGTCTTTACCACCTTTCCACAATGAAATATTTGTGTGACATCCAGAGGCAGAAACTCCTACGAATGGCTTACTTAAAAAACAAGCAATCAGGTTAAACTCCCTAGCTACTTGAGCACAAATTTGTCTAAACGTAGATAATCTATCGGCATTTCTTACAACATCATCGTAGTTAAAATTTAACTCTAGTTGACCAGGTGCATCTTCATGATCACCTTGAATAATATCCAATCCCATTGCACGAGAGTATTCGATTACCTTCATGTAAACTGGTCTTAAAGATTCAAATTGATCAATGTGATAGCAATACGGCTTAGAGAAACCAGAGCCTGTTGGAGTTCCATCTTCGTTTTTTGTTAGCCACATCATTTCTGGCTCAGTACCTGCGCGCAGTTCTAGTCCGTGTTTCTTTTTAAATTCTTCGTGAATTCTTTTTAAGTTACCACGACAGTCAGAGGTTAAAAAACCACCTGGGTCTTTTTCCTCTTCTCTGTTTCTAAAACAAGTACAAAATACCCTTGCAATTCTTTTATCCCATGGAAGCTGGACAAAAGTTTCTGGATCAGGGATACCCACGAGTTCATGAGCCTCCGGTCCATAACCAATATAATTGCCATGACGGTTTGTAAATAAGTTAGCAGTTGCTCCATAAACAAGTTGGAATCCTTTGTTTGCAACGCTCTCCCAGTGATCAGCTGGAACGCCTTTACCCACAATTCTTCCAGTTACTGAAATAAATTGATAGTAGATATACTCGATACCTAATTTATCTATTTTCTTTCGTACCTGTTTAATGTACTCCTGTCTTTTTTTATCTTTAACGTACGTTTCGAGTGCTGTCATATTATATTCCTCCTCCTAACATCAACTCCAAGGGAATGGGCTATTTGAAACCGGATGTAACTTCCCTTGCTCATATCTAGAAAATCTGAAAGGTTCTAGAATATCAGATTTTCTGCCTAGTACTTCCTCAGATACTAAATCGCCTAAACCTGCCATTTTGTATCCATGATTTGCATCAGCTATAATATAAACGTTTTCTCGGTACTGGTCGAATACAGGAAAACGATCTGGCGTAACACACCCAATACCACCAGCTTTTTGGTGTTTGTACTTAGCGTGGCAACCTTCAAACTGCTTTTGACAAAAAGCTAATGCCGATGTCCATTTATCCTCGAATGAAGCTCGAGGCTGAAACTCATCAGAGTCATGGCCGTATGGATCAATTTTAACATCGTTGAGAGGTTTATCGATATCATAAGGAGATGATCCTCCTTGAATACCTTTACGATATACATCAGGTTTGTAATAAAAACCCCACATCTCGTTTTCATGAATTGCTTTTCCTGTTTTGTCAGAAAATAAAGATGCTTCAGTATCCACATGTATTACAGGATACTCTCTACCATCTGACATTTTATAAGAAGTCGGATCAACATCTAGCTCTCCCTCTTCGAGCGCTGAGTAGGTCCACATTGGAAGATCTTCCACAAAAGATCCATCTGGTTGTTTAATTTTTATTTTATTTGGTAATTCTAAAATGTCCCAAAACTTTCTGACCCATGGTCCAGCTGCTACAATTAGTTGAGTGCAATGAACATCACCCCTAGCTGTTTTAACACCAGTAACAGCTCCACTGCCATTTGATTTAATTAAGTCTGTAACTTCAACTCCCTCAAATACTTTTGCGCCAGCTGAAGTAGCAAGTTTATGCATACCTAAACAGGCACCTTTGTTAGCGCCATAACCTGATTTTTTTTCATGCAATACCGAAGTAATACCTTGAGCCTGCCAGTCAGGTAATAAATTTTTCATATACTTATCGCAGTCTGCAGCGCCTTCAATGAAGGTTGACTCATAGCCAATTTCTTTTTGCTGCTGATAAACTTGGGACATACCTTCATGCATTAATTGAGAGTTGATTTGCATATAACCCACGGGTCTAAAAGTTAATACTTCAGCATTTTCATTCCAAATATTTACAGAATGAGCCATCAATCTTCTCATGGCAGGTTGATAATAATTATTTCTAACAATACCGCATGCCACCCCTGTAGCACCGTTTGCAACTTTACTCTTTTCTAAAATAACGACAGAATCTTCTCTAAGTTGGCCTTTACTTGCTAATTTTTTACACAAGTGCCAAGCTGTACTAAGACCATGCATACCTCCTCCGATGATTAGGTATTCACATTTTGTAGGTAAGCTCATTATATTAACCTCCGGCTTGTAATTTATTATTCTGTACACGCTAAATTTAATTAATACTTACTGTTTCAAATTATGAAACAAAATTTCCGAAAAAAGTCTTTAATTATCAACAATTAATTTAGAAATCTTAATTGAGGCACTCTGAAGTAATTTAATATAATCATACATAGATTTTGGGTTCATTATATTTTTACTCCCCGAAAGTGAGATTCCCGCAAAGGATCTTTTATCCTTATCTAAAATTGCAACACCAATACCATAAACATTATCAAAAGCCTCACCATGATTTAGGGCATAACCTTGAATTTTGATCTGGTGAAGATTTTTTTTTAAGTCTGGTAAGTTGCTAATAGTATTTTTCGTATGAGGAAAAAAATTATAACTCTTATATATTGCAGATATTTCATTATCTGGTCTATAAGCAAGCATAACCTTACCTAACGCGCAACAATGAGCATCTAAACGCATTCTAAAAGTTCTATAAGATAAATCACTGGTATTAGATATCTTATCTGAATGCACTACTTGAGATCCTTCTAACATTGCCATGTAGGTAATCAAATTTGTTTTATTAGCAACATCCTCTAAAACCTCTTTTGCTGTCTCAGAGATAGACTGAAGGTAATCAGATGTTTCGCCAAATTGAAATGCTTTATGTCCCATTGAGTAAGTATTAGTAGAGGGGTTTTTATGTATATAACCCAATTGCGTAAGCACAAACAAAAGTCTAAAGGTAGTTGTCCTAGAGATAGAAGCTTTTCTTGATATATTTGCAGCTTTAAGAGGAAAAATAGATTTTGATAAAATTTCTAAGATCTTAAAAGATTTTTCAAGTGACTTGTTGATATACTTTAAGCTTTCAGCCATTTCAAATAAATATTATTCCACTATATGAAATAGCTTTCAATGGTCTTAATTTTTTTATTGTGGTTAATTAAATTTATTTTCTAGATTTTCTTTAAAGCGGTAATATAGACCTAATAGAGGGAGAAATTTAACAATAAGGTTTTTTAAATAATTTTTAGTACCATGAATTTGACTTATTACAAATCTAGAGTTTCTTTTATCTTGTAGTAAAGAGATTGACCTATTTCCTAAATAAGGCATCAAAGCCACTCCGCTGCCGTTACATCCAAAAACATAGAGACGATTATCGATTTTATTTACCTCAGGAAGGGTATTAAAAGTAACACCTACTTTACCCCCCCAAATATAATCCAATTCAAAATTAGCAATATCAGGGAAAATTTTATGTATTTTCTTTAAAAAGAAGTTTTTAACAAATGATGTATTTTCCTGATTGGCAGTCCAAATAGGAAATGCACCAAATAATAATCTTTTACGATCTGGAGTTGGGCGAAAATAAAATAAATCATTTTTTGTATCAGAGTACATCCGTAGCTTAGGCATTAAATTATGAATAGCATCCTCCCCTAATTCACTGGTTACAGAAATATAAGAGGGAACTCCAATAATTTTATTATGCTCTTCTCCTATTTCTTTAGCTGAGTATCCATTAGTAGCAAAAAGAAGATATTTAGTTTTTATTTGTCCTTGAGGTGTATCAAGCAAGTAGAAATTATCTTTTTTTTTATAACTTGAAAGTTTGCATGGAGTACAAATTTTAGTACCAAGGTTTAAAGTTTTATCTAAGAGGTGTTTATAAAATAAACTTGGATGTATGCTTGCTGCATCTTTTACTAACATCCCTCCTTTATAGTAATTGTTTGGTAGTTCACTCTCTAGGTTATTAAGTAACTCAACTTGAAGCTGAGTGACTTTATTCAATAAATTAGTTTTTGCTTGAAGCGCTATAAGTTTTTTTTTACTATGCGCTAAAACTAATCGACCTGTTTTTTGGTAAAAAACATTTTGCTCTGAACCAACAATAGTTTCCTCTAAATATTTATAGGAGTCGATGGACTCTTGAATAAAGTCGAGTGCTAATGACTCCCCGTACTTTTTAAACAGATTAACTTTTTTACCAAGATTCAAACCCCCTGAAATCATACCAGCACTTCTTGTGCTTGCCCCTTCCCCTAAGGCAGATTGATCTATAACAAGTGTATTGAAGTTTTGTCGATTTGCTTCTATTGATGCACTTATACCCGTATAACCAGAACCTACTATAACTAAATCGAAAACTTGTTCTTTAACTTCACAGTTTTTAAGGTGGTAAGGTTTATAAAAATCCCACCAATATGGATAGTTTTTCAATATTGATTATTGTGACCTGGGATCCAGTTTGTACCTGCTAGTGGTACTCTTGCCATGGCGGCTGCTTCTACTGTTAAAGCCGCTAAATCTTCGGGTTCTAAATTTCGAACATCTGACTTACCATTGGCTCTTGCAAGTGTTTGTAATTCTAAGGTCAAGGTCGCTAAATAATTTTTAACTCGCTTTCCTGCTAACTCTGGATCCAATCTTTTTTCTAACTCTGGATCTTGAGTGGCTACACCCACTGGACATCTGCCAGTATGGCAATGATGACAATACCCTGCTGCCGTGCCTAATTTTTTGTAATCATCTGGATATAAATCTGCATTGCAGTTCAATGCAATCATTGCAGCTGATCCAATCGAAACAGCATCTGCCCCCATGGCTAAAGCTTTAGCAACATCTGCGCCAGATCGAATTCCACCGGATACAATCAGTTGAACTTTTCGATGCATATTTAATTCCTTTAAAGAGTCTACCGCTTCACGAAGCGCTCCTAATGTAGGTATCCCAACATGTTCAATAAAAACATCTTGAGTTGCTGCAGTACCACCTTGCATACCGTCTAAGACAACCACATCAGCCCCTGCTTTGACTGCAAGCGCAGTGTCATAATAAGCACGCGCGGCTCCAACTTTAACATAAATTGGTTTTTCCCAATTTGTAATTTCTCTTAGTTCATGAATTTTAATTTCTAAATCATCAGGGCCGGTCCAGTCTGGGTGTCGACAAGCACTTCTCTGATCAATGCCTTGTGGTAAATTTCTCATTCGTGCAACACGTTCATTAATTTTTTGACCTAGTAGCATTCCACCACCGCCTGGTTTTGCGCCCTGACCAACCACTACCTCAATAGCATCTGCTTTACGAAGGTCATCAGGATTCATTCCATATCGGGAAGGAAGTAGTTGATACACGAGATACTTGGATGACTTTCTCTCTTCTTGTGTCATTCCTCCATCACCAGTTGTAGTAGATGTGCCCATTGCAGAAGCGCCTCTTCCAAGCGCATCTTTAGCGTTAGCGCCCAAAGCGCCAAAACTCATACCTGCAATTGTAATGGGAATGTCTAGTTTGATTGGTTTTTTTGCAAATCTATCTCCCATTATTACAGATGTATTACATTTTTCTCTATAGCCCTCTAGTGGATATCGAGAAGCCGAGGCACCTAAAAAAACTAAGTCATCAAAATTAGGAACCTTACGTTTAGCGCCTAAACCTCTTATTTGATATATACCTTCTCGAGCCGATCTTTGAATTTCATTAATAGTATCTAAGGGAAAGGTACTAAAGCCTTTTAAAAATTTTGGTGTATCGCTCATTTTAATAATTACCTACATTGTCAATTTTAAAGTGATAAAGTTTTCTTTCAGACCCATATCGTTTGAACTTTGATGCATCTGCTTTAATTTTGTTCTTATCTAAAATTGCCTGTAAGGCAACAATGTCTGATTTTTTCATTTCCTTTTCTATACAATCTGCACCTAAACTTTTTACTTTTCCCATACAATAAATTTTTGCTTCATAAATAGAGTCACCTAAGTACTCATCAGCATCTCCTAAAATAACTAAGTTACCACTTTGAGCCATAAAAGCTGACATATGTCCTACAGAGCCTTTGACAATAATATCAATTCCTTTCATGGAAATGCCACATCTTGAACTTGCATCGCCATCAATGATTAAAGTTCCACCGTTACCCGATGCTCCTGCAGATTGAGATGCATTACCTTTAACATGGACAGTGCCAGACATCATATTCTCTGCAACTCCTGTTCCAACATTTCCTTCAACTGTTACATGAGCATTTTTATTCATTCCTGCACAGTAGTAACCCACATGTCCTTTAATTGTGACACTCATTTCATCTTGAAGACCAGCACAAAGTGCATGACTTCCAAGAGGATTTTTAATTACAAAGTCTCTTTCATTAGATTTCTTATCAAGGTGCTGAAGAAAATAATTCACATCACTAAGATTTTTTTTGGTTAAATCTAAATTCATTATGAGCCCCATGAATATACGACACCCGGCTTTGGTTCGTAAATATTGGCTTTATTAACATCTGGTAAATGAGCCATTGCCTGGAACTCTGATGCAATAGCAACATAGTCTTTAGTTTCAGCAATTACAGCCGGCTTGCAGGCAATTTCATCCCTTACCACTGCAAAACCATCCCTTGTTCCTGTAATAAAAGTATAAAAACCATCGAGATCTTTTAAACCGCTTGTCAGAGTATCTTTCAAAGACTTTTTATTGTTTAAACTATTGGAGATATAACCTGCTGCTACTTCAGTATCGTTTTGGGATTTAAATTCAATTCCATTTTTAATTAATGTTCTTCTTAAATTATTATGATTAGAAAGTGATCCATTGTGAACCAAACATTCATCTTCACCTGTTGAATAAGGATGAGAGCCGTTTGTTGTAATAGCA